>MDTE01119200.1_pt1 | contig 18911 bp, 17 predicted proteins | sample 811231 | NCBI WGS metagenome assembly MDTE01 (sample SAMN05326651, study PRJNA326480) | marine metagenome | isolation source: seawater | place: Indian Ocean: Red Sea | collected 2010 | reverse complement strand
TTTCTATTTTCTCACCACTTAAAATGAGATTTCGCGTTGCAGGATGGGATAACAGTTTGCTCCTTGCGGTGCTGATGCTTCTTTTTCTTGCACGGTCTAGGCGTTTCATTAACTTACGAATATTAAGTGTGTAGTTAAGTTTTTCGATTAGAGCTTTTGTTACTTGGCCATCAGCCTCCATTAACTTGCTCCGCTGATAGAATTTGATCGCTGCTATTGTTTCGCCTGTTAGACGCCCATTCTCTGGTCCAACATACAGACCAAGCTTAGACAGTGCTTCTTGCACTGAGAGAATGTCTTGGCTCAACGTTGGGGGTGTTTTTGATGGGTTTAAATGATTAGTTTCATGTGGTATGGTACACAACACGGTTTTGGGGATCCAAAGGCACCCCAGCCACAGGGCAATACAAATGGCCTTGGAATATTGTGTAGAAAGTTTTTGTAGTGTCATTTTATATATTTGCAATCAACAAGAAAATATAACGAATCTAAGATTTCTCAAAAACACAAATAAATGAAAACGTACAATAGACTGTAGCATGGCAGTTTACACTAATATTTCAGAATCAATTATTCATAAATTCCTTGCTGATTACAATATTGGGGAAATTGTGTCTTACACTGGAATTAGGGAAGGTATTGAAAATTCAAATTTCCTCCTAAAAACCAGACTGGGCTGCTACATACTCACAATATATGAAAAACGCGTTCAAACCGTTGACCTACCATTTTTTCTTGGGCTCATGGAACATCTAGCGTTAAAAGGATTTCCATGCGCAACGCCTGTAAGGCGATCGGATGGAACTGCATGGGGGGAAATTTGCGGGAAACAAGCCGCAATAATCACATTTGTGCCAGGCGCCTCTTCCCAAGAGATTACGTTAAACCATTGCCAACTTATAGGACAGACCCTTGCAAAATTACATATTTGCAGCGCGAGCTTCAATATGGAACGGCCCAATAATTTATCCATTGGAAGCTGGATGCCGTTACTTGAAAGATGTGATCAACTTAAGGCCCTTAAGAATGACAAGTTAACTATTAGACTTAAGGAAACAATTTCTCATCTCGAGGTCTATTGGCCAAAAAAACTCCCGAAAGGACCAATTCATGCAGACCTATTCCCCGATAATATTCTTTTTAAATCAAATAAAGTATCAGGTGTAATTGATTTTTATTTTGCATGTACCGATTTCTTTGCTTACGACTTAGCCATATGTTTAAATGCGTGGTGTTTTGAAAGTGATGGAACATTCTCTATTCACCGAGGACAATCGATGCTATCCGCATACATGAACGAGCGCCCTTTAAATTCATGCGAAGTAAAGGCACTACCAATTCTTTCATGTGGTGCAGCCATAAGGTTTCTTTTGACCAGATTGCATGACTGGTTCAATACCCCTGACACAGCTCTTGTCATAAAGAAAGATCCAACGCCCTATATCAATCGTGTCAATTTTCATAAAGAGATAAGCAAGCCTGAATCCTATGGGATAGATTTACATGCTAGACGAAAATGACTACACAGTTGATATATATACAGACGGAGCGTGTTCTGGCAACCCGGGACCTGGTGGGTGGGGCGCATTATTGATATGGGGAAACTCCGAAAAAATTGAGAAAATGGAAATTTCAGGCGGTGAAGCCGAAACGACGAATAATCGTATGGAGTTGCTCGCTGCCATAAAAGCTTTGGAAAATTTGAAAAACTTTGCTGAATCAAAAACACCTTCCTCTTATCCTAACCGAATACTTCCCCCATACTTTGTAAAAATAAGAATTTATACTGACAGCACTTATGTAAAAAATGGGATAACTACTTGGATTGATGGATGGAAACGTAATGGTTGGAAAACATCAACAAAAAAGGCTGTAAAAAACAAGGATCTGTGGGAACTACTTGATTCAATATTAGAAGGACACAATATTGAATGGTTCTGGGTAAAAGGGCATGCAGGGAATTCTTTCAATGAAAAGGCAGACGAATTAGCTCGAGCGGGTCTAAAAAAAGCAATGACTGAAACAAAACAAGAGGTATTTCAGGTCAATCGATCTCTCTGACCAGACGAAAACTCAACCAATAGCTCTTAACTTCAGACAAATTCTTTTGCCGATTGGCAGAACGTGCCATTCTGGAAAAATAGTACCACGAACCGCCTTTAATGACACGAAATCGGCAATCACCTTCAATCCACGCTCTAATTGAGTTAGGTGCATTAGTAAAATTATTGTGCCAACAATCTTGAACCCACTCAAAAGCGTTACCGTGCATGTCATATAAACCCCAAGGATTCGGTGCAAAGCTCCCTACTGGTGCATTTCCTATTCCTGACCAAGGCGTCCCGCACTTTCGACAATTCACTCGCCCCTTACCAACCTTTTCACCAAACCAATAATTCTGCCGGGAGCCTGCCCTCGCTGCGTATTCCCACTCGACCTCAGACGGAAGGCGATATGTTTTCCCAGTTTTTTTAGATAACCAACGAGCAAAGTTTTCAACCATCCCAAAATTTACATTTATCACAGGCATTCTGAAATGCCCCCACTCGTGGTCATCTGGGTGATGACTGCACCCTTTTTGATCTATACAGGATTGCCATTCTGAATGCTGAATTTCAAACCGCCCAATCGCAAACGGTCGGTTAAATCGAATTAACCTTGTTGGTTTTTCTGATGCATATTTTTCTGAACCAACAACAATTGCTCCAACATCAAGAACAACCATTTCTGGACATTCTTCACAATCACGAAAAATATCTCCAGGGCGCAACACCTGCTCGGGCTTTAAAAGTGGCCCTTTTAAAATATCCTTTGGCTTGACCCACGAGGGGTACACACCCTGACCAAATGCAAAGGGCGAAAAGAAAAGAACAGCAATTAGGAAAGTAAGAAGTGGTATAAAATATTTCCAAAAATAATAAAAACGCATCAATTTAACCCTGCTCATTTTTTGTCACTGAAGCCTTGCTGCCATTTTCAATTAATTTGCAAGCCCTAACCGCAACTTCGGCAATTAATGATGATCGATCATTGATAAAATTCTTGGCCAATTTATAAAAGGAAATACAATTGCTATTCCCAATTGCGATCAAGACATTTCGTATGAAGCGGTCACGACCAGTTCGCTTAATTGCAGAATTTGTAAATATATGTCGGAACGATTTATCATCTAATTTAGTGAGCATAGCAAAAGATGGCTTCTCTAATTCTGGCCTCGGTTTAAATTCCTCGACTTGAGACGGTTTAGAAAATTTATTCCATGGACATACCGCTAGGCAATCATCACAGCCAAATATACGATTCCCCATCCTATCCATCAAATCTGGTTTTATCTCCCCCTTATGCTCAATGGTTAGATAAGAGATACACTTACGTGGGTCAATTTTATAAGGCTCGTCCAAAGCACCTGTTGGGCATGCCCTAAGACAGGCATCGCATTCACCACAATGGTCAACTTCGGGATTATCAGGCGTCAGCAATAAATTTGTATATATTTCAGCTAGAAAAAGCCATGACCCAAATTTACGGCTTACGAGATTAGTATGCTTCCCTTGCCAGCCAAGACCAGCACGCATGGCTATCGGTTTTTCCATCACTGGTGCCGTATCAACAAAAAACTTTGCTGAAACATTAAACTCTTCACAAATCCAGCAGGTTAATCGTTTTAACGGCTTTTTTATCACCTTGTGATAGTCATCACCCCTAGCGTAAACACTGATTGAGCCATGTTGGAGGTCTTCTAAGCAACCAATAGGGCTTTCCACCGGACCATAATTCACACCCAAACTGATAATTGTCTTTACATTACTCATCAAGGAAGAGGGGATACCTCTTTTCCCGTCAGAACGAGCTAACCAATCCATTTCACCATGCCTTTCCTGCTTGATGAACTTAGCCAATGCAGCAACCTCAAACGAATTTACTTCAGGTGAGGTGAAACCTATATCATCAAACCCTAGTTCTCTTGCCATTGCACTTATCTTTGATTTTTTGTCCACTTCACTATCCTAAAATTAGGTGCGATATTTCTTTAGGTTCTTGGATTTCAAGTTTTCTGATAAGCAGTCACCAGAGTTAAAAATAGTAATTAAATTTTCTAATATGCCGACTAATTGTTCGCCACCTTAATAAAATAATTAATGAATGTTAGCATAAGATGTTTTTTTGACCATTAGCAAAATTTAGCACTTTCAATTCATTGAATACGGGTACTAACACTAGAAAAAATGTCAAGTGCTCTTAACAGAGTAGCTAGTTCATAGCCAAATCCCTTACTATCGATTTAAGTCCTAATAGGTCTGCCTTTCCATGCTTTTACTGGAAAAGTTAATCTTTTCTTTGATATTGTAGACGCTTATATTTATCACTATATCATCCGCTCTGCTCATAGGTTTCTAATTATTCGAATGGCTTTCCATCATGGTTGACACAAACGCGTTATCAAAAGCCCGGCAAGAAATTGATCGTATTGACGACCAATTACACGATTTAATTATTGAACGAGCAATAATTTCGAAGGAGATACAAAATCTAAAAAAAGAAAGTTCTATAAAAATACGGCCAGGACGGGAAGCCCAAATTATATATAGACTATTAGATCGCCACAAAAGTAATTTCCCTGTTCAAGAACTTATACGGGTGTGGCGCGAAATCATAACAGGGTCACTTCGTATGCAAGGCCCGTTCTCTATAGCTGCGTTTGAACCTGACGGTGAACTTGATTATTGCAATTTAGCTCGTGACCATTACGGGAGTTTCAGCCCAATACATAGATACTCTTCATGTCGCGCCGTAGTAGAAGCAATAAGACAAGACAAGGCAACCGTCGGGGTTTTGCCCTGGCCAGAAAGAGGGGCCGATGATATTTGGTTGCGCTTTATAGCATTTGATTCGGATGAAACCCCCAAAATAATAGCACGACTTCCATTTGCTGGACCATCGAATATCAAAAAAAATTACTTGGAATCGGCTGTAATAGCAAAGCTTTCACAAGAAGAGACTGGCCATGATAACTCCTTAATTGCTATTGAATCTACCATTGGGATCAGCGAAGCAGAAATCCAAAAAGCAATTGAATATGTTAAGTTTGAATTTAATTCTTGTTTTCTCTGGACAAACCATGATCAACCCAAAATATCAATGTATTTGGTAGAAATAGCCAATTTTGTTGACCCAAAAGGAACCACTGCTTCTTCATTAAAAAAATATTTTGAGGGCAAAGTATCGAATGTTATCCATCTTGGAGGATATGCATTGCCACCACAAAATTTTCAGCCAGATAAATTTTTGAGTGATAGCAAGCAAGATGGTTAGCATTAGTCCAAAACCTGGCATATTAGATATTGTCCCGTATGTTGGCGGAAAATCCAATTTAAGTAGTAAACGTAAAATTATAAAACTCTCGTCCAATGAGGGTGCTTTAGGACCTACCCCCCTTGCGATAAAAGCCTTTGATTCTTGTGCAAATTCTTTACATCGCTACCCTGATGGCGCAGCAGAAAACCTGAAAAACGCTATCGGCGAACGCTATAATTTAAACCCAAAGCAAATTGTCTGCGGTGCCGGGTCAGATGAACTCTTAACTTTGTTGTGTCGCAGTTTTGCCGGCACGGGAGATGAGGTGCTTTATTCTGAGTATGGTTTTGCTATGTATCCAATTATGGCACTGTCCGTTGGCGCAAAGCCTGTTAAAGCCCCCGAAAAAGACCTTAGCGCAAATGTAGAAAATCTTCTAAACGCCGTCACTAATCGCACCAAAATTGTTTTTTTAGCAAACCCGAACAACCCTACTGGAACATACCTATCTTCCTTAGAAATGTCCCATCTTCGAGAAAAACTGCGTGATGATATCCTCCTTGTAATTGATGCCGCATACGCAGAATTTGTGCATGAAGCCGATTACGAACCAGGCTTTGAGCTTGTAAATCAAGGTGAAAACACTGTGATGACGAGAACCTTTTCAAAAATTCATGCACTTGGTGGATTGCGTCTTGGTTGGGCATACTGTCCACAACATATTGTAGATATATTAAATCGTATTCGTAGCCCTTTTAACGTATCAAGGCCTGCATTAGAAGCTGGGATAGCGTCTTTTAGCGATGAAGAATTCCTCAGACGTTCACAATACCACAATGACTTTTGGCGCGAGTGGACAAAAAATGAACTGATGAATCTAGGTCTATCTGTCAGCCCTAGTGTGTGTAATTTCTTGCTTGTATGTTTTAACGAGAAAAAATCTCATAGCGCATCATCTGCCGATTCTTTCTTAGAATCAAAAGGAATTCTTGTAAGAAATTTAACAAATTATAATCTCCCTAATTGCTTGCGCATCAGTATTGGTTTAGAGGAAGAAATGAAAATACTTATCGATTCACTATCACTTTTTTTAAGTCAAGACACTCCTGTTTTTGGTGAAGATTGATGCGTGCTTTATTCCAGCACGTAGCATTAATCGGAATTGGGCTAATAGGGTCCTCAATTGCGCGAGCGATTCGTGAAGAAAGCCTAGTTAGAGAAATTTCAATTGCGTCCCGTAGCGGAAAAACCTTGGATAAGGCCCGTCAATTGCAGCTTGGCGACAATTACTCTCTTGATCTACCTGAGACAGTAAAAGGCGCAGATCTTGTTATAATATGTACACCGCTTAGCACATACCAATCCATTGCAAAGTTAATAGGAAATCACCTAAAAAAGGGCACAATTATAACGGATGTTGGTTCCTCAAAAAACTGTGTGCACAATCATATAGTCCCGTTCATTCCCAAAGGAATTCATATTGTACCTGGCCATCCAGTTGCTGGAACTGAAAAATCTGGACCGGAAAACGGGTTTTCTGAGCTGTTCCAAGGACGTTGGTGCATTCTAACACCTGATGCAAATACTGATAAAAATGCTATCCGCCAAGTTTCCCGGTTTTGGGAAAAAATTGGGATGACGGTAGAGGTTATGAGCGCTGAACGCCATGACCAAATCCTGGCTGTTACCTCACACCTTCCTCACTTAATCGCGTATACTATTGTAAGTACTGCTTTAAACCTTGAAGGTCATTTGAGAGAAGAAATCATAAAATTTTCGGCTAGCGGATTTCGTGATTTTACCCGAATAGCAGCTTCTGATCTCATAATGTGGCGTGATATATTTTTAGAGAATGAAAAAGCCGTTTTAACCTCTCTTGAACGTTTTACAAATCACCTAATGATAATAAAGCAAGCAATTGAGGAAAAAAACGGGGAAAAACTTTTTAATATTTTCAAAAAAACGCAAGGTCAGAAGAAGAAAGTCATTGATGCCCAACAAGATATGCCCGAAGAGCAAAAAATAAAGCCACAGATTTTATCATAACTGCGAAAAGCAAACTATTTACGTAGAAAATGGGCAAAGCTTTATCGGTTTTTCGCAGGTGTCATCATTTGCTCAGCTGTTGCGATTACTTTCGAATTCATCTCGTAATGCCTTTGTGCAGTAATTAAGTGAGTGATTTCTTCAACCGGGTTTACATTTGACCTTTCCACAAATCCCTGCATTAAAGTTCCAAATCCAGTTCCTCCTGATTGGCCAATTAGCGGCTCTCCTGAAGCCTCTGTTGCAGAAAATAAGTTGTTACCCTCAGACCTTAATCCTCCGGCATTAGGGAAGATAGCTAATTGAATAACACCAAGATTTTCCGGCTCTGTTTCCCCGTCTAACAATGCTAGAACTTCCCCACGAACATTAATTGTAACGTCAACCGTATCTCCTGGTATAGTTATTGAAGGCTCTATCGGATATCCATCAGCCGTAACAATCGCCCCTTGTGCATTCAACTGGAGCGTACCATCACGTGTATACGCCATTTGCCCATTTGGCAGTTGGATTTGAAGATACCCCGCTCCATCAATTCCCATATCAAAGCTATTTTCGGTGGCATACAAGCTTCCTTGCTCTAAAACCCGATAAGTAGCGATTTGCGAAACCCCGAGCCCACTGTGGATGCCACCGGGCACTTTGGGTCCAGCCTTTGAATGTGGGAAACGGTCCGGTCGCTCTAAATTTTTGTATATTAGATCATTAAACTCAGAGCGCCTACGTTGGAACCCAGCTGTATTCATATTTGCAAGATTATTAGCGATTAACTCTGTATTTCTTTGTTGAGCCATCATCCCAGTAGCGGCTATTCTTAGTGCATCCATGTTGCTCAATCCTATACTGCATAGTGTAGAGTTACGAAACTTGCTCCTAATTTTAAGCAAGATTCATGCCATTATTTTCGTTCACTAGTTAATATCCCTAAAACTTCTGTAATGTTTCTTAGGTCGAGAAAGAGTTTAAAAACTTATTTTTAAACTAAACAAAATACTATCATACCACTTAAAAAGATAGGCATTCACATTTAGAAAGGTTTATATCGTGATAGGGCAATAAGTTATTAAACTTGATTGCGCACAGATAATGCGACAGGTTGTTGATCTACCTGCCCTCCCGCCACCAACTGACCCCTAAAAATAGGAATATCAAAGCAGCCAGTGGAATACCTAAAAGAAGATGGTTCTCGACAATACCCCCAACAACATAGGCGTTCCTCTTTGGAAAGCCAATCCAACCTTCTCCAAAGTATTTAGATTCTGAATTAACGCGTCGCAACATTATATCCTTATGCTTCAACCAATGAAATGATCCGCCCGAATTACTGACCAAGGATAAAAGTTTTGCAGGTCCCGCTGTTAAATCTCTGAGTTCAATAGGGTTCAATTCCCCTACAGGTATTAAAACTTTGTTTTTTCCGTCATCAACCCTATATACCCCTCTTTCTGGTGTTTTAATTTCAAACTCAAGCTTCCCTTTAACATTTGGAGTCTGGCGGCTTTCCAAAACCGCCCCGGATGGAGTTGTAACTTTAAGAGTTATTATCTCTCTCGAAAGACTATGACGTTCGATGATTAACTTCTTATCTTCAACACGCCCCTTTATCCTTTCTTCTTCTAGTTCAGGCTCTTGCATCAGCCAATGAGATAGGCGTTTAATAAGTTTATCATGTGGGCCACCCCCTTCATATCCACGTGACCAAAGCCAAATATGATCGCTTGCAAGTACTCCGACCCTGCCATTGCCAACTCTGCTTACAATTAACAGGGGCAACTCATCAATCCCCTTCATCAATATCTGGCCTTCATTTGGAATAACTTCGATTTGTCTAAACCAACTGCCCCACACCAGATTAGTGTTATCAACTGATAATTGTGATGTAATAGGATGCTTATGACCAATTTTTGTTATACTCGGCTTGAAACTACCTACATGAACTTTGGCTGTCATCATAACCGGCAAAACCTCCGATAAGGGGGTTTTTGCAAGGCTCCTAGGACCAGCAAATTCAGGGCCTACGGCAAGCAAGAGTGCTCCTCCACCTTGAACTTTTTTGTTTATGTTTCGAATATACGATGGTGGCAGAACATCTCGCACCATATATCGATCAAAAATAATCAAATCAAATTTATCAATTTTTTTTCCAAAAAGCTCATCTACCGGAAAAGAGATTAAAGCCAGTTCATTTAAAGGGGTGAAATCGTCCTTTTCCGGAGGACGCAATATAGTAAAGTGAATCAAGTCTATGCTCGGATCTGATTTCAAAAGGTTGCGCCAAGTGCGTTCCCCGGAATGTGGTTTCCCGGAAATCAAAAGGACTTGAAGCCGATCACGTATAGCTTTAATACCGATGAAATTACGGTTGTTTTTGTTTGAAATTTCCTCTGGTACGGTTTCCGCTTGAATTTCCACAATGTTCAACCCAGGATGATTAGGCCTGAATTTAAATTCATATGATCGGCCAATATTCGCTTTTTTATGTTCCACAACTTTCCCATCAACCCGGATTTCAACAGGTACAGCCGTGCTGTTTTCCTTATTGATCTTTTCCTTTATTGAATGCCTTTTTTCGATTATTGAATATTTTATAATAACTGGATCGCCTACAATCCCATAATTTGGCGCATTCAATATTTCCAAACGCCGGTCGTACTCTCCGGGTTCTCCTGTCAGTAGAACGTGTATCGGGCCAGGCAATTTGTCAGCTGCAATGGTATCGTGGACCTGCCCATCTGTTAACAAAATAGCCCCGGAATACTGATTACGTGGAATTTTTTTGATAGATTCACTTAGTGCTTTTAACAAATACGACCCATCAGCATGGGTGTTCTCAACTGTAACAATTCTTAATTCTAGCGTTGAAAAATGTTTAGCATTGTCAACAATTGATGAAAGAGCTTTGTCCCTTATTTCGGCACGTCTCCCCACCGTTTGGCTTTTTGTCTTATCTACAATAACCACAACGATGTCAGGTTTTAAAAGTCGGCTTTCGGTGTTTACTTTTGGGCCTAACGCTAAAAAAGCAAGTAAAATCAAGGTAAGCAGACGAGGTATACCCCCGCGAATTTTTTTTAGTATCTCGGTTGTGGTTGCTAGAAAACCAACAATGAAAAAGCTAACTATACCCCACCAAGGCAAGAAGGGAGAAAAATAAAAGTCTAAACTCATTTTCCAAGGCGCTGCAAAATTAGTGGAGTGTGCACTTGGTCTGATTTGTAATTTCCAGTGAGAGCGTACATTACAAGGTTAACCCCAAAACGGTACGCTAACTCTCGCTGCTTGGCACCTCCCGGAATAACTGGATTTATGGGGCGCAGCTGGTCATCAATGGCCCAGGCAGAAGCCCAATCGTTACCACCAACAATTATACTTGATACTCCATCGAACACCCTTTCATCCGCACGCTCAACCCATAATGTTCCGCCAGCCCAACGACCAGGGAAATCAGTGGTTAGATAAAAGGTTCGCGTCAAAACATGGTCCTCAGGTAACGGTATTAGTTTGGGGAAATTTAATCTACGAACTAACAGTCTTATCGCGTCCCAATTATTAATTTCCAATGGATCGCGGGCATCTAATAATACAATCCCACCATACCGCATATAGGAAATCAAATTCGATTGTGCCTCCTGCTCTAGAGCATGGCCTTCAACTATAGGAAAATAAATTAGCGGAAAGAATACTAATTCATCGTGCAACAAATCTACTGCCTGGGGAACCCCTAACTCAACCGCTGTTCTATATCGCAATATTGTATTTAAACCGGCCAATCCAGCCAAGCTTGTTTTATCAACGGTATCGTTACCAGTCTTTACGTAGGCTATCCTCGTTTCTAAGCTGTTTTTTAACGCAAACTTGTCTTCCTCTGCATACCCCCCTTTAGTAAAACAAAAAACAATTATCAAAGCGCCCAAACCTGGTGTAAAATTAGCAAGGACTCCACGCATTTTAAAACTCACTAGAAGGTCGATAATGAATAGGGATAGGACAATAATTAATAACAGGATCCTTAGATTAATTTCGCTTTTTTTTAGATCGTTTGTAACCTCAATGTCTGGAGAAAAAACGATAGGTTTCGGTAGTCCAATGTTAAAACCTAAGTTTACAGCATACCAAGCCTTTTTATCACCATAAATACCGGGAGGATAATTTGGACCTACATTAATGTCTTCTAAGTATCGTGCTGGTATTGCCATTGATGATGGTGCAGCTTGGCCTAACTGGCCAAATGCATCTAAACTCTTTAGTGGCTCAAGAGCTAAATTACTATCGTGTTCTCTAATGACACCTTGACTAACACCCACAATGCGTTCCAATATTTCAACAAATAGACCAGACATTGCAATGTTAGACCAAGCTGAATTGGCTGTAGTGTGAACTAAAACGACTTTTCCCTTACCTAGATCATCACACGTCACTAGAGGGCTCCCATCTGATAGAGAAGCCCACACCAAGTGATCTAAAACAAATGTTGGTTCGGCAACCACATGGCGACGAACAATAATATCATCAGGAATTGAAAGCGCGAAAAACGGGCTAGATTCCGGAAATGGAGATAAGGTCCCCGATTTATTCCAAGACATTGTACCACCGAACATTCGGCTGCCCGCACGCAACTTAATAGGGAGCAACATTTCTTTATAATTCTCGTTATTTTGGCTTACAGCGTGTGCTAATGAAGGCCCAGCAAAATGGAGTAATACACCACCATTGGTAACCCATTTTTGTATTTTTTTTGAAATTACCTGATCAAATAGCGGCATGTCGGAAAGAACAAGAACTGCAAGCGGCCTTGACAATAGTGCTTCTATGTCATTTTTTCTGATTTCTGCTATACCGGTAAAAGCACGCTCAAGGAAATAATTTGGCGCCAACAACGAATGAGAATCAGTAATGCCAGCATCCACAAGGCCAATCGGATGGCGAGACCAGCGTTTGTCAAGCAACACTGTACTTGCCGCAGACCTAACACCAAACAGTTCTAACCTAGCGAGACGGTTTTGCGCACCTGCAGGTAATTTAACAGTAGCAAGAGCTTCTTGTTTCCCGTCTAAAATTTTAACATCCTTAGATACTAAAAGAAATCCATCTGAATCTCGGCCAACTAGTCTATGAATTGCGTTGCCCACGTTACCTGACCTTTCTAACAATATTTTGAAACCATCGGTTTCAAGTTGGGGGCGACGCAATATAGGAATACTCCCGATTTCCCTTGGGACCATGACCCTCACTGAAGCTCGCTCTTGCAGGACTTTAAGAAGCGATTTCTTGCTGTTTTTTGGTTCTAAGCCATCACTTAACCAAATTATTTCGGCCCCATTAAAAAAACTAGTTGGTGTATTTTCTATTCTATTTACTGTTTTGCTCCAATCAGCAGCCCAAGGCTTAGGTTGAAGGGAAGATATTATTTCTAGGGCTTTTTCCCCATTCAAGATAGGTAAGCCTGCCTCATGGACATAAAGGTCAGAAGCTGTAGTAATAACGACAACCCCTCGCTCCCTATATGCTGCCTTGTTAACAAGCTCAACCATAGTATCACGTCTTTTTCCCCAGTCTGGCGCTGCCGTCCACCCGTCATCTACAACCAAGATCAGTGGTCCAGAAAAGGATTTTTCAAATTCGACATGTAGCACAGGACGGGCTAAATAAAGTATTATGGCTAGCAAAATACTACCCCGCAGCAAAATTAGCCACCAAGGCGATTTCAAACTTGTTTGTTTAGAAGTTGAAAAATCCTTCATAAATGCTATCGGGGGAAATTTTACCCGTGAAGGCACTGGTGGAGTAATTCTAAAAAACCACCAAAATACTGGCAAAGTCAAAAGCCCGGTCAAAACCCAAGGTGATAGAAACGCCAAATTATTGATTAAAAGCAATGTTGGACCTCGTAGTTAACGCAAGTTGCCTAAATTCCCTAGAGAAGAACACAGCATCGCTAATCCGCGCTCAGCGCCACTATCAGTGCAATGGACATTAAAAGTCCATCTTGCTCGTTTGCAAATACTACTTAATGCACGTCGATGCGCTTGTAACCGTTTTAAATACTGTTCTTTAATATCTTCAACATCCAAGACTAGTGCTGTGCCCTCCCCCTCCTCCAGTCCTTCAAACTCAACCCTACCTTTAAATGGCAAGTTTTCTTCTGCAGGGTCAACCACTTGAAGAAGATGGCCTATCACACCAATCCTAGAAAAGGCTCTTATTGTTAATTTAATATTTTTGAGATCAGAAAGGAAATCGCTTATTAATACAACATGTGCATGACGAGGTAAAAACTCAAATACCGGAACATTTTCCCCTGTTTCTTTGCGATTTTCCAATACGGCACACATTTTTATTAAAGCCGCCCTACCTGATTCTGGCTCCAAGCCTGCGCCTAATCTTGCTATTCTTTCTCCAGCTCGGTTCAATAAAGATGCTAAAGCAAGTGTAAGAAGGTCTGCGCGCTCCTGCTTGGTTGGTAATTTATCTGACGAGCTATATTGCATTGAAAGGGAGCGATCGCCCCACAACCAGATGCTTTGAGCCGCTTTCCACTCCTTCTCACGGACGAAAACAGAATCCGTACGTGCTGATTGCCGCCAATCGATCGAAGATATTGAATCACCGTTGTGGTAATGCCTAAACTGCCAGAACGCATCACCTTGGCCAAGTCTGCGGCGACCATGAATTCCCTGAGAAACAGTCGAAGCAACCCGCTCTGCAGCAACCAACAAGGGGGAAAAGCCAGCTGCTGTTTTCGCTGCCTCTTTGTATGCCTTTTTCCAACTCGCTAAAAAAATATTCAAATTAATTAGGTTCCTAACTAATTACGTCGATGAGCCGATCAATAAGCCTGGACATAGATATCCCCTCGGCACGGGCAGAAAAAGAAAGTGCCATTCGGTGGCGCAGCACCGGATGTACGAGCTTAATGACATCTTCGATGTTTGGTGCCAATCGTCCTTGCACTAATGCACGTGCCCGAGCACCAAGCATTAACGCCTGCGAAGCTCTTGGTCCTGGTCCCCAATAAACATTGTCCTGAACCTCTTGTAATTGTGAAGTCTGAGGTCTCCCGGCGCGAACAACTTTAAGGATTGCATCTGTAACCTTTTCACCAACTGGCATGCTACGCACGGCCCTTTGCGCTTCCATTAAACCGTCTGCCTCAATTATTGGTTTAATAGTTGTTGTCGATGAACCTGTAGTATCAACCAACATCTTTTTTTCCGCCCAAGCCTCTGGATAACTTATATCAACCTCCATGAAGAACCTATCTAACTGCGCCTCTGGCAATGGATAAGTTCCTTCTTGCTCCAAAGGGTTTTGTGTGGCCAATACGTGGAATGGAGCAGGCAAGTTATAGTATTGCCCAGCAATAGAAATGCGGTGCTCCTGCATGGACTGTAGGAGCGCAGACTGGGTCCTCGGACTTGCACGATTTATTTCATCTGCCATCAACAATTGACTAAAAATTGGCCCGCGAATAAACCGGAATGACCGTTTGCCACGTTCTGACTCTTCTAATACTTCCGACCCTAAAATATCACCAGGCATTAAATCTGGGGTAAACTGTATGCGTTTTTCTTGAAGTCCCAATACCTTACCCAACGTCTCCACAAGCCTCGTCTTACCAAGACCTGGCACTCCTACTAGTAATAGATGTCCGCCCGATAAAAGGGTTATGATCGTTTCTTCAACTACTTCTTCTTGGCCAAGAATAACCGAAGAAATAGTTTTATGGACCCGCTTCATATCTTCAGCAAGGGTTTCGACTTTTTTAACAGAATTTTCTGCATTAAAACCCTTTTCATCTTCTTTTTGAAAAGAAGTAAGTATCAATTTCTTTCCTCCCAAACCTTTAAAATGATATTTTCCCGTAAGATGTTTACCCGCTTCTAGGGAGATCGAAAATGTTAAAGTCAAAAGACTTAATTGCAACAAAGAATTTATTATCAAGCGAAATTCCTGATACAACAAATCTTAATTTTCTGCCAGATGGCAGTTTTAGAATTGCTTTCGATGGTGCCTGGTATTATAGGGGGAGTCTAATTAGGCGCCCAAAATTAATTAAGTTTTTTTCAGAATTCCTGAACCGTGACTATAAAGGCAATTACTGGCTTATCACTCCATCCGAAATTGCGCGGGTTATTGTTGAAGACGCTCCTTTCACAATAGATAGAATGAGCTTAATTAATCAGGGGCCTGGCCAAACACTTCTGTTACAGACAAACGTTGGTAAATGGACTACTGTAAGTATTGAAAGGCCTATTTATTTTCTAAAAAAGCAGGGAAAAAACAAACCATACATGCAGGTAGAAGAAGACGGAACTGAGGCAGTCATTTCGCGGTCAGTATATTATGAATTAGCTGATTTTGTAGAACAACAAGAAGACAGAGGTATCACCACCTTTGGAATATGGAGCTCTGGTACCTACTTCAATTTTAGCTAGATAAAGGTGTCCCAAAGTGACTCGTAAAGATATTAAAAGCCGACTAAACAGCTCATTTGAAATTCCGAACGCAAAACGGACTATAAGGGGCGACTTGGATCCTACCCAGGCTTTAAATGAAAAAAACCTTATCCCTGCGGCAGTTCTTGTTCCTGTTATTGACCACCCAAATGAAATGACCTTGCTATTAACCCAACGGACGGAAAATTTATCAACTCACGGTGGTCAAATTAGTTTTCCTGGTGGCCATGTTGAACCATGTGACAAAAATCTGAGTGATACGGCCCTCCGTGAAAGTGAGGAAGAAATCAACCTTAGCCGTTCAAAAATTGAAATCGTTGGCCGCTTAGACCAATACTTAACTCGCACAGGTTTTTCTGTTGCACCTATAGTGGGGGTTGTTGACCCAGGTTATGATGCAGTCCCAGAACCAAAAGAAGTTGCCAGAATTTTTGAGATACCATTAAGCTTTTTTCTTGATCTTAAGAATTATAAACGACATAGCTACACTGATAATGGCGAACAACGAATATTTCACGCGATTACGTATAACGAGCACTATATTTGGGGTGCAACAGCTGGCATCATCAAAAACTTCAGGGAAGTTTTGTTAGGATAAGTTTTGCAATGATTCGTATCTTTTTCACCTACATTCTGCCACTAATTGCTCCTACTTTGCTTTATTTTGCATGGCGTTCTTGGAGAAAAAAATACTCAAGAAATAGCGACAAAAATCTAGCCTGCAGCGAGAAAAGTATATTATTTTGGTGTTTCATAATTGGCATTATACTTATGGGAACAACTCTTGTCTCGATTGCTTTTACAAGCGGGGTCCATCCAACAAAAACTGATTACATATCACCTCATCTAGAAAATGGTAAGATAATTGGACCAACGTTCAAGAAGATGCAATGATTGATTTTGAGACAAAAGAAAGACCTCTAGGAAGAATATCGCCCAAATTATTTTACAAGACTTCCGCAGTTGAAAAAGTAATTAATGCTCTTAGTGCTAGAGGGGCACAAGTGCGTTTTATTGGTGGCTGTGTCCGCGATGCTATAGCTGGTCGGCAAATTAACGACATTGATATTGCAACAACTGATCCACCCCTAATTGCATTAGACTTGCTTAAACAAGTAAAAATCAAAACTGTAAGAACGGGCATTAAACATGGAACAATTATCGCTTTTGTATATAGGGAAAAATTTGAGATAACCACCCTTCGTATTGACAAAGAAACTGATGGACGTCATGCCAATGTAAAATATACAAATGATTGGTTTGCAGATGCTGCTCGCCGCGATTTTACAATTAATGCCTTATCGCTAACCCCTGAAGGAGATATCTACGATTATTTTGACGGCTTATCAGACTTAAAAAATGGCTTGGTACGTTTTGTTGGAGAGCCTAATGCCCGGGTAGTTGAAGACCACCTCCGGATTCTTAGATTTTTTCGTTTTCTATCTAATTATGGGAGAAAATCGGTTGATCAAAATAGTTTCATTGCTTGCTGTAAACACGCAGAAAGGGTGAAGCTGCTTTCAGGTGAAAGGATCAGAGATGAATTTTTAAAAATCTTGGATGGAAGAGATCCAATTCGTGCGATATCTATGATGAACCAAGCTAGTATCCTACAACAGATATTACCTGGGCAATACAAAATAGATTATCTTCAGTTAATGCTTGAAGTTGAAAAAATAAAAATTAATGGAAAGTTTATAAAGAAAGACCGTTTGAGGCGATTAGGTGTCTTGTTAATGGATTTCAACAGTACTGATATCAACAAAGTATGTAAGAATCTTCGTTTATCAAAGCAACAAACCAGACGACTATATTCGATGAATGGTTCGATGCCGATTTTCAATAAAAAAGACCCAAAAAACACTGTGCTAAAAGCATTGAGTGATTTCAGCCTGGAAGACGTGTATGATAAAATTATAGTAGCGTGGATAAAACAGGCTCAAATGACAAACAAACTCTCTGAGACACAGATTTCTGGCTTGATTGAACTGCTCAAACTAACAACTAGAAAACAAAAAATTAAATTTCCTCTTGATGGGCGTGATGTCTTAAACCTCGGTGTAGAAGAAGGGCCAGAAGTCGGAGCCTTTCTTGATGCTGTCAAGCTTTGGTGGGAAGATGGCGGCTTTAAAGCTAGTCATCGTGAGTGCTTAGTTCGCTTAGAAAAACTTGTCGCAAACTAACAAAGGGACCTTCAAATTACTTCTATCAGAATTTGTTTTGTTGGAGATAGCCTCACTAATGGGACGGGCGACCCCGAATTCCAAGGTTGGTCTCGTCGTTTGGCAAAGCTAGAAAAAAAATCTGGTTATGATATAACCGCCTATGATTTAGGGGTCCGTGCTGATACCACAGAACTTATTGCAAGACGCTGGCGGTCCGAATGTAATGCAAGGCTAACCCAGGAATATAGGTGCGGTATTGTTTTTTCCTTTGGAACTAATGATATTGCTATGGAAGAGGATAAACTTCGTGTTTCAGTCGAACAGTCAATTGTTAATGCACGAGATATTGTTGCTGAAGCAAGAGGATGGCTTCCTACATTGTGGGTTAGCCCTCCACCCGTGAATGATGAAGATATGCCTTTTGCTTCTCTACCCGGTCGTGATCGATACTTTTCATCACAACGTATCGCCGAACTAAATAAAAATTATAAAAAAATTGCGAGGACACTAAGTGTTCCATACCTTGATATTTGCACTCCTCTCTTAACTGACGCCAGATGGTTGACTTATTTTAGAAAGAATGATGGTGTCCATCCACGTGCCTCAGGATATATGCTAATTGCCAAAAAAGTGAGAGACTGGCCTGCCTGGAGAGATTTCTTAAACCATGGAGCAGATCAGAATAATAAGTAAACGGTTAATTCCTCACGTCAAGCAATTCTGATGCTAAATTCACTAACAACTAAGTTTGTTGTAATGTACTGCAATGCGCCGTCTCCACAAATCGAAGCTAACACCGGTATCGATGTCATCCAATTTAGGAAGGTACGCAACGCGAGAACAAGGGGGAATATTGTAAATAGTATCACCCAGGGCATGGGATGTTGACCATCGTACATTTGAGAATACTTGAAGCTTTCTTGATCTATTATCAAAACCAATAAGCCAA
>MDTE01058789.1_pt1 | contig 18912 bp, 19 predicted proteins | sample 811231 | NCBI WGS metagenome assembly MDTE01 (sample SAMN05326651, study PRJNA326480) | marine metagenome | isolation source: seawater | place: Indian Ocean: Red Sea | collected 2010 | reverse complement strand
TCCCATACCGAACTCGGAAGTCAAGCCTTTCAGCGCCGATGGTACTTTGTCTTAAGACATGGAAGAGTAGGACATTGCCAGGCAATTCCAAGATGAAAAATTTCATTGTAGTTACAGGCGGAGCAGGTTTTGTTGGTTCAAATCTTATAGAATTTTTATTAAAAAAAACTAAATATAAAATAATTAGTATAGATAATTATTCCTCAGGATCAAAAAAAAACCATTTCAAGAATAAAAGAGTTATTTACATTAAAGGAGATACTTTAAATATACAAAAAATTTTAGAAAAATATAAAAGTAAAATTATTTCAATTTTTCATTTTGGTGAATTTGCAAGAATTTTCCAAAGCTTTAAAAAATTTGATGAGTGTTATAAGTCAAATACAATTGGTTCAAAAGCAGTTTTTAAATTTAGTCTAGATAATAAAATCAAACTTATTTATTCTGCAACTTCTGCAAGTTTGGGTAATAAAGGTAATGATAAAAACTTATCTCCTTACGCTTTTACAAAGTCAAAAAATTTAGAGTTATTAGAAAATTTAAAAAAATGGTTTAAATTTAAATTTGAAGTGATTTTTTTTTATAATGTTTATGGTCCTAGGCAGATTAAAAATGGAGAAATGGCAACTGTAATAGGAATTTTTGAAAATCAATATTTAAATAAAAAACCGTTAACTGTAGTAAAGCCAGGCAGCCAAACTAGAAGATTTACTCACATTCATGATACAGTTCGAGTTTGCTACAATGCTTTCAAAGCCAATAAATGTAAATATTATAGTATTAGCAATAAAAATTCATATTCAATATTAGATGTAGCTAAATTATTTAAAAGGGAGATAGTATTTTTAAAACCTAGAGTTGGAGAGCGATATGCCTCAGCTTTAACCAAAATATCGTATAATAACCAAATAATTCAGGAATATGGAAAAATACAATTGAAAGATTACATAAGTTCCTTTATTAGAACGAATTAATTATGAAAATTAAAAGCTCATTAAAATCAATCAAAAAAAGAGATCTTAACTCTAAGTTAGTTCGAAGAAGAGGAAGAGTTTATATAATTAATAAGACAAATCCAAAATTTAAAGCAAGACAGAAATAACAGTTTTTATTATAATGAATTTGGCTTCAATTTCAGAAAATAGAACATTTGAAAAAAGAGTTCCCATTACTCCAGAAATTGCAAAAAAATATATCGATTTAGGTTTAAAGTTATTTTTGCCAAATAATTATGGGACTCATTTGGGTTTTAATGATGAAGATTATGAAAATGTTGGTGCTAATTTGCTTAATGATGAAAAAGAAATAATTAACAACTCAGATATTATTGTTCAATTAGGATTATTAGATGAGCAAAAACAATCTTACCTGAAAGAAAATCAAACTCTTATCGGGTCTTTAAATGTTTCTTTAAATAAGGAAAAATTAGATAGCTTAAAAATAAAAAAAATTAATTGTTTTTCTTTAGAATTACTTCCAAGAATTACAAGAGCACAATCAATGGATATATTATCTTCTCAAGCAAATTTGGCAGGTTACAAAGCAGTTGTTGAGGCATTTCAAATTTACGAGAGAGCAATTCCTATGATGATGACTGCAGCTGGAACTATACCTGCTGCAAAAGTATTAGTCGTTGGTGCTGGAGTTGCAGGCTTACAAGCAATTGCGACGGCAAAAAGAATGGGAGCAGTGGTATTTGCTACCGATGTAAGAATGGCATCTAAGGAACAAGTGGAAAGTCTGGGTGGAAAATTTTTAACAGTTGAAGGAACAGAAAATTTGGAAACCGAGGGAGGTTATGCAAAAGAAGCATCAGATGATTTTAAAAAAAAACAAGAAGAGCTATTGTCAGAAACTTTAAAAAAAATTGATATCATAATCTGTACTGCTTTGATACCAGGAAGAGAGGCACCAAAAATAATAAAAGAGGAAATGTTTAAAAATCTACAACCAGGCTCAGTAATATATGATTTAGCTGCGATTCAAGGAGGTAATACAGCTTTTACTCAATTAAATAAAATAGTTGAAAAGAACGGTGTTAAAATTTTGGGAGAAGCAAATATTTTAAATAAATTACCAGTATCTGCTTCTAATTTGTATGCAAAAAATGTGTATAATTTTATTTTAAATTTATATGATAAAGAAAATAATAAATTGAATATTAATCTAGAAGACGAAATAATTGAAAAAACATTAGTAAAATGAATTTATGGAAATAGACCCTTTTATATTTAGACTAAGCATATTCATATTAACTATATTCGTAGGTTACTATGTTGTTTGGAGTGTAACACCTTCTTTGCATACCCCTTTAATGTCGGTAACAAACGCCATTTCATCAGTAATTATTGTTGGTGCGATAATAGCGGCGTTATCTGGAAATGATGGAGCCGTATTTACATCATCTAGTATTTATGGCTTTTTGGCAATTATATTAGCTGCAGTGAATATATTTGGCGGATTTTTAGTAACTCAAAGAATGTTGGCTATGTATAAAAAAAAGAAGAAGGATAAATAATAAATGTCCGCAAACTTTTCAGCCATTTTATATTTAATTTCAGGAGTATTATTCATCTTAGCTTTAAGAGGTTTATCTTCACCAGAAACTTCACGACAAGGAAATTTATTTGGTATTCTTGGTATGATTATAGCTGTCACTGTTACCTTTCTCTCTGTAGGCAATTTTACAGCTGGATTTATTTATGTACTTATATTTCTAGCAATTGGAGGAAGTATAGGTGCCTTTATAGCATATCGTATACCAATGACGGCAATGCCAGAATTAGTTGCAGGGTTCCATAGTTTGGTTGGTTTGGCTGCTGTCTTCGTAGCAATATCTGCTTTTATAAATCCACAAGCTTTTAATTTAGGAACGCCAGGAAATATTAAATTGGCTAGTTTAATAGAAATGGCAATTGGTGCAGCAGTAGGAGCGATCACTTTTTCTGGTTCAATAATTGCTTTTTTAAAACTTCAAGGAATTATGTCAGGGGCCCCGATTACTTTCAAAGGACAGCATATTTTAAATGCTCTGTTATTAATATTAATCTTTATTTTAACATTTTATTTATGCTCCACTCAATCATCCCATTTATTTTGGATAATAATTGCAGTTTCCTTTTTAATAGGTTTTTTAATAATTATTCCTATAGGTGGAGCTGATATGCCTGTTGTTATTTCTATGCTAAATTCATATTCAGGTTGGGCTGCAGCAGGAATAGGTTTTACATTAGAAAATACAGCTCTGATTATCACTGGAGCACTTGTAGGTTCTTCTGGAGCAATTCTCTCATATATAATGTGCAAAGGAATGAATAGATCATTCTTCAGTGTAATATTAGGAGGTTTTGGAGCAACAGAACAGTCAGCGGGAACACAAAATAAGGAACAAAAGCCTGTGAAAAGTGGAAATGCTGATGATGCAGCATTCTTAATGAAAAATGCATCTTCGGTAATTATCGTTCCAGGATATGGTATGGCTGTAGCACAAGCACAACATGCATTAAGAGAAATGGTTGATACTTTAAAAAAGAACGATATTAAAGTTTCATATGCAATACATCCAGTTGCAGGAAGAATGCCTGGTCACATGAACGTCCTTTTAGCAGAGGCAAATGTTCCATATGATGAGGTATTTGAGCTTGAGGAGATAAATAATGATTTTGCTAATGCAGATGTTGCATTTGTTATCGGAGCAAATGATGTTACGAATCCTGTTGCAAAAACTGATCCACAAAGTCCTATTTATGGCATGCCAGTTTTAGATGTAGAAAAATGTAAGTCTGTTTTATTTGTGAAAAGGAGTTTATCACCTGGATATGCTGGGATTGATAATGACTTATTTTATAAAGAAAATACCCTTATGTTATTTGCAGACGCCAAGAAAATGACAGAGGATATTACAAAAAATTTATAGAATAAATGAACATTAAAATTTTTTGTGATATTGCAGATTTGTCATCAATAAGAAAATTTAATAAAAAAAAAATAGTAAAAGGTTTTACAACTAATCCAAGCCTAATGAGAAAAGCAGGAGCAACAGATTATCAATCTTATTCAAAAAAAATACTTAAAATATGTAATATAAAACCTATCTCATTTGAAGTTTTTGCTGATGACGAAAAATCAATGATAGAACAAGGTATAAAGATTAACAATTGGGGAAAAAATATTTACGTTAAAGTCCCAGTCGTAAATTCTAAAAATAAATTTTCTGGGAAAATTATTGAAGAGTTGAATAGTAAAAATATTAAATTAAATATCACTGCAGTTTATACCGCTAAACAAACAGAAAAAATCTTAAGGGTTATCAACAAAAAAACTAAAGTAATTATCTCAATTTTCGCAGGTAGATCAGGTGATACTGGAAAGGATCCAGTTCCAGAATTTGTAAAAAGTATTAAATTAGCTAAAAAATTTAAAAATGTAGAAATATTGTGGGCCAGTGTAAGAGAACCTTATAACTATCTTCAAGCTAAACAATTAGGTTGTCATATTATAACAATACCACCATCAATTATTGAAAAAATTGAAAATTTTGGAAAATCTTTTGATCAATTGACAAAAGAAACTGTTAAAGCTTTTTTGATCGATAGCAAAAAATCAAATTTTAAGATTTAGATGAACTATGAATATAGTTATAATTGGTTCGGGTATTTCAGCTGTAATTGTTGCTAAGACATTTTTAGAATATAAATACAAAGTATACTTAATTGACTCTGGAAATGTTTTAGATAAAGAAACAAAAAAAAATAAAAAACAAGACAAATTTTTACCAGATATTAAAAAATCTCCTAAATATAATAATAAAAATCTAGCCAATTCATTAAAAATTTTTAAAAAAAAATATAATATTAAGACTAAAAACTTTTTTTTAGTAAGTAGCTTAATTTCTGGAGGATTGAGTAATTTCTGGGGTGCTGGTTTAGAAATACCTAGTATGAATTATCTAAAAAAATATCCTTTTGGTAAATCAATAATGAAAGAACAAAAATATATTGATAGAGAATTAAAAGTTGACAAAGATAAGTTTAATTTTTTTAACTTCTTTTTTAAACAAAAAGTAGTTAAGAAAATGTTAGAAAAAAAAAATAAATCAGTCTATTTTTCTAAATTTCTATTAGCAATTGAACATTACAATAATAAAAAATTAACAATTGATGATTACAATAATATAGATTTATTAAGTTCTTATAACAAAAGTATATATAACTCAAAGCATCAAATATCTAGTTTATTAAGTAATAAAAATTTTTATTATGTTCCAAATACATTTGTTAAAAATATTAAAAGAAAAAAATTTTTTCAACTTATTACAGATAATAAAAAACAATTAAATATTAGATTTGATAAAATTATAATATCCTCTGGAACCGTCGGATCTACTATACTTGTTGATAGAATCTTAAACTATTCAGAAGAATATAGACTACACCACACTCCAATGCTTAAATTAATGTATTTTACTTTTTTATTACCTTTAAAGATAAAAAACAAAATTAAATTTAGTTTACCTTTGCTTAATTTAAGCATTCATGAAAAAAAAGAAAAATTTTTTGGTTCATTAATGTATTTAAACAATATTTCAAATAATTTTTTTGGCATAAGTAAATCAAATTTTATTTTTTCATTTATTAAAAAGTTTATTTTTGTTGGTAATATTTTTTTACCATCCAATTACTCTAATACTTTTATAAATATTAATAAAAACAAAACATTAATTTATTCAACTGATAATTTTAATCGAAAAAATATAATATCTATGCTTAAAAAAAAATTAAATTCATTCTTATTTAAATTTAATCTATTTGAATTTTTTCCACAAAATCTTAAATTTTTAGAAAATGGTTCAGATGCTCATTATACAAGTACTTTAGTTAATAAATCTATAAAAGGAAAAAAATTATTAAATGATTTTTCTGAGTTAAATAATTTTAAAAATGTTCATATTATAGACGGTTCATCTATAAAGGAAGGATTATATTATCCAACTTATTTTCTTATGTTATATGCTAGATTTATATCAAAAAAAATAATTATTAATGATAAAAAAAACAAGAATTAATATCAATACTTCTATAAGAATTTATCTTAAAGTTTTTTTTAGTTTTATATTTAATAAAGGAAAGAATAATGAAATTATTTTTAAAAATTATTTAAAAAATTTTTTTTTAACAAATAATATTTTACTTACTTCACAAGGTAGAGTTGCTGCATTTAACATTTTCAAGGTGATTTTATCTAATAAAAAAAAAGAGATATTAATTTGTCCGTATACTTTAACAGAGGTTATAAATGCAATAATTTATGCAGGAGGTAAGCCGGTATATGTTGAAATTGACCTTAAAAATGGATTGCCATTAGAAAAGGATTTAGAAAATAAAATAAACGAAAATACTGCAGGATTAGTACTAACCCAACTATATTCGTGCAATGATGATGTTTTAGATTTTCACAAAAAGTATAGTGGAAAAATAAAAATTATAGAGGACGTTGCAATAAATTTTGGTGCTAAAGTCAGTCAAGGGAAACCGCTTGGCACTTTGTTTGACTATGGATTTTACAGTTTTGGTGTAATGAAGCATCTATGTACATTTCATGGAGGTGCAATTTATGCTAAAGACAAATCTAAGCTCAATGAAATAGAGAAGAATTTAGAAAAAAACATTAATTACCCGACTCTTTTGTCTTTAAAGTTAGTTTTTTTTTGTATGTTAATTGACACTTTGTATAACAAATTTGTTTATAGTTTTTTTACACATTACATTTTAATGCTTTCATTTAAAAAACTTGAAAAGATTGTGTATCCAAATATTTATCCGAAATTACTTAAAAAAATACCCAGTCATTATAAATATAAATTTCAAAGTAATTTTGCAATCGCAGGAATAGAAAATTTTAAATGTTTAGATAATCAAATAAATGATAGGATTGAAAAAGTAAAACTATACGAAAAATATTTAGATAAAAATTTAAAAATTACTAATTACGATTCTTATGAAATTAATTCATTTCTAGAATATCCAATTTTGTTAAAAAAAAAAAATAACAAATATTTAAGCAGGGAATTATTAAAAGCTGGATATGATGTTCGACATACATGGTACGTAAATAGCGTTAGATATTTAAAATTAAACTTTATTTTGGAAAACTTTTCTAATTGTGAAAATTTGCATGAAAAAATATTAAGTTTACCAACCCACAAAAAAATATCTGAAGACGATGTTATTAAAATTTCTAAATTAATTAATTTTCACGAAAAGTAAAATGACTAAAAAAATTTGTATAATTACAACTTCTGAAGAAAATTATTTTACCCCATCATTTTTGCAATATTGCTCAAAAATCAGAAAAATAAACATGGAAATTGTTTTTGTTCCAGGCTTTTTAAATATAAAAAAATTTTGTTATATGTTTTTAATGTTAAGAATAAATGAAATAATTGAAGTAATTTATTTCAAACTATTTAAAAGCAAAATTAATTATCAATGCAAAATTAATGAATTTGAAAGTGTAAATAAAAATAAATTTTGTAAGTTTATAAATAGAAATAAATTTGATTTAATTGTTTCCTATAACTGTAATCAAATATTTTCAGAAAAGACACTTAAAAAAATTGAGTGTGATATTGTTAATTTTCATCCAGGACTTTTACCAAAATATAAAGGTCTATTCCCAAATTTTTATTCCCTAAAGAATAGAGAAAAATATATCGGCATAACATTTCACAAAATTAACAAAAAAATAGATAGTGGAAAAATTCTTAAAAAGTTAAAAATAAGAATTGAAAAAAAAGATACTATCTTCAAATTGTATAAAAAAATATTTTTTGGCAGAAAATCTCACAAATTTATATATAATTGTATTTTAAATTATAAAAAATTGTCCAGAATTAAATTGCAGAGTAAAGATCTGTATAAATATAACAGTTATCCTAAATTGATTGATGTAATAAAATTCAAGTTTAATCAGTAAAAATTAAATTATAGTTCGGTATATTTTTTTAAATTTCTATATAGTGTAATAATAAAAATGCCAAAAAATAAAGTTACAATAATAATTCCTGTGTATAATGAGAAAAATTATATAAACAAAATTATACATAAAGTTAAACATGATGTAAATTTTAAGAAGCAAGTCATAGTAGTTGACGATTTTTCAACTGATGGTACTAGAAACATTTTAAAAACAAAAAAAAATATTGAAAAAATAATTTTTCACAAAAAAAATATGGGAAAAGGGGCAGCAATTAAATCAGCTATGCCATATATAGACGGAGAAATTATAATTATTCAAGACGCAGACCTAGAATATTACCCTAAAGACCTTAATAAACTGATAAACATGATGATTAAAAAGAAATTAAAAGTTGTTTATGGATCCAGAGTTTTAAATAAAAAAAGATATAATAATCAGTTTATTTCAAATTTTAGGACTTTCGGAAATCATGTATTAACTATTATTTCAAACTTTCTTAATAATCAAAAACTCACCGATGCACATACATGCTACAAGATATTTAACCGCGAGATTTTTTTTAAACTAAATTTACAAGAAGATGATTTTGCATTTTGTCCGGAAGTGAATACCAAAATATCTCTATTAAACATTAAAATTAAAGAAATGCCTATTTCTTATAAAGGAAGAACTGTTGAAGAGGGTAAGAAAATATCTTTTTATGATGCAATTAGGGCGTTAATAACAATATTAAAATATAAATATTTTATTAAATTCTAATTTTAAAATTTTAAATTTAATTTAAAAAAAAATGTTGTAATAATTCAAAATGTTTAAATGAAAAATATTCTATTTTTAAATGAAAAATACGGAAATTGGATTTTAAAAACAACATTTTCAATAAGTTTTTTAATCATCGCTTATTACCATTTAAGTTCGGGGTTTTCCATGTCCACTGACTCTGCCAGATTCTCATTATGGGCAGATACTCTAATTAAATTAAATTTCAATTTTTTTGATTTTTTTTTAATAGAAAAAACTGCTATTCGACCTCATCTATTTTTTTTCTCAGTACCTGTATTAGCTATTGCGTTATGTAAAATTATTTTTGTTAATAATTGGCAGTATGTTTTTTTATTATTTAATTTATTATTAGTATTTTTTTCTTTGATGATTTTTGTAAAAACACTTAGAAAATTAGATGTAAGACCAATTTTCATATCACTTTCGCTACCAGTAATAGTTATTTCAGTAGATATATTGGTATGGCCAAAATTTATACTCTCTGACATGATTTATGCTTTTATCGTACTTCTTGCCACTTATTTTATTATAAAAGGAATATTAAAAGATAAGGTTTACTATTTACAACTCTTTTTAGTAATTATTTTATTATTAGCATCGAGGCCATCCTCATTTCCTGTAATTTTTTCTATAATTTTTTTTATTTTTATTTCAAAATACCAGTTTTTATTTAATTCAAAGATTATTTTACTATCTTTAATAACTTTATTTATTTCAACACCTTTTGTTTTTTCGCTACTGTTCTCAATTATTGAATTGAATTTTAATGGGGCAAGAGTTGATTTTATTGTAAATATGGTAAAAGCTGGCACAATAATTCATGATCGACCAGAAACATGGGTAGACATACCAAATAACTTTATAGATGTTGTTAATATTTATTTTTTAAGATTAATTAATTTTTTTAATCCTTATGCATCTACTTTTTCGGTAGTGCATATAATTCTAAATATAATTCAATTATTTGTAATATTGCTTTCAATACTTATCTGGTCACTTTCCAGTGATGTTTTTAAGATTAGTAATAAAATATTCTTATTTATTTTATCATTATCATTTTTTGTTGCAGCTTTTCACTCTTTTATATTAATCGATTATGATTGGAGGTATAGGTTTCCAATTATATTGCCTTTAATAATGCTTTTTCCATTATCTTTAGAAAGTTTCTTTAAAAGATAAATTAAAAAATTTAGTTAAATAGTTTCACTCTAAATTGGTTGCGGGGGACGGATTTGAACCGCCGACCTCAAGGTTATGAGCCTTGCGAGCTACCAGGCTGCTCCACCCCGCGGTGTTTAGATTCTATTCTTAAGCTTGTTTAACTTTTTTACTCTCTTTATGTTTTCTTGCAGAATTCTTTTCTTTTTTTCTGAGGGTTTCTCATAAGTGTTTTTAAGTTTTATAACCTTAAAGAAACCATCTCTCTGAAGTTTTCTTTTCAATACCCTCAAAGCTTGCTCAATGTTGTTATCTTTGACTTCTATTTTAATAACTACCTCCAGAAAGTGGATTGGATAACACTTTATTTAATGTTTGTCTATTAGTTTCAAGAAATTTCATTTCGATATTTGCAATTTTTCTTTTTCTTTTTTTTCTCTTTTTATTCTTCGATCAGCTTTTTCTAAAGCATCTACTAAATCTTTCTGAGTAAAAAGTCCCATGGCAACAGGATCTTTTGCAGTAAGGTTATTAAAATTCCAGTAGCTTTTATTTCTTATTGCTGTTGCTGAGTTTTTCGTAATTCCAACTAGTTTTGCTATTTGAGAGTCTTTTAAAATTGAATGTTGCTTTATTAACCATAGAGCCGAGTCAGGTTTATCTTGTCGTTTTGATAATGGAATATACTTTTTCATTTTTTTGTCATTATCCTTAACATCTATATCATTTATTTTTAATGATAATTCCCTATTTGGGTCTTTTGAAGACATATTTATCTCTTCTCTTGTTAACTGATTAGCTATAATTGGGTTGTATCCCACTATACCTTTTGCGACTTCTCCATCAGCAATACCTTGAACTTCAATTTCATGTAGCTTACAAAAATTAGCAATTTGCTTAAAAGTTAATGAAGTGTTTTCAACAAGCCAAACAGCTGTAGCCATTGGCATCAATGGTGCATTGCTCATTATTTGTTCTCTGTTTTAAAGTTTTGGAATTTTTTATTAAATTTACTTACTCTACCTTTATCAAGAATTTTTTGTTTACCACCAGTCCATGCAGAGTGTGATTTAGGATCAATCTCTAGTTTTAGAGTCTCTCCATCCTGCCCCCAAGTTGATTTAGTTTCAAACTGAGTTCCATCAGTCATTTCAACTTTAATATTATGATAATCTGGATGTATATTTTTTTTCATAGCGAGACTTATAGCAAAAGAATTTTTTAAAACAATTAAAAGTTTAGGAAATTTGGTACAATTTTATTGGAAAAAAGACAATTTTTTATGATTTTTATTTGAATTAATATTTAAAAATTTTTTACTGTTTCCGACCTTGTATGGAGTTAGAAATCAACACATAAAATAACCCTATTATTCCACCAATTATAATTGATAGAATTAGCATTGGTATGATATTAGGACTTTTGCTATTTACGTTTTGATATTTAGTTGACTCAACCATCATTTTAGCTGCGTAAAATTCATTAGATTTTACAATTGGTGTAGATTGAAATGCATTAGATAATCTCTCAATATTCTTATTTTCCATTAAATTTTTTTGCAATCTATCCAAATCTGAAACATATTTTTCATTATTAGATATATTTGATTTTAAAATTTCAATATCTTCAATTTTATATTTTTTTAATCTTTCTTGATTTAAAACCAATTTGTTAAATGTGTCATTCAGATATTCTTGAATTTCTTTATTGGTATTTTTTTCTATATATTTTAAAACTTCTTCCCAAGCCTGTTTATCTTTAGTTTGAAATTCAATCGTCATAACAACTTCTCTATTTTTTTCATTTTCAGAATTTACTAAGTCAATTGAGGAAGATAATTTGATAATTGCATTTTCATATGCCCCATCATCTGCATAATTTTCTCTTTTAATTAACTCAAATTTTTTTATTGCATCTATAAAAATAGAATTTTCATTAAGCTTATCAATAAATAAATTTATTAAATATTCTTTGTCAATTTTCTTAAAAGATGAATTATCAACGTTTGCATATAAATCGATATCTTTAAAGATAAAAGCATTTCTATTAGTGACTTTTTCTAAATCCTCATCATATTCACTAGTTGAGTAAGTAACATTGCCTAGAGTAGTATTTTTTAAATAGCTATTGTATCCTTCATACTTAAATGCATCGAATGTTGAAATAGGCCTTATTTCTGTTTTAGCTTTAAAAAAAGCTTTTGTATCTGGTTGACTCGCTAAATATATTAACATTGATATTAAGGAAATAAGCACAATTGAGATTACTGTCCATTTTCGACTCCAGATTATTAAAATTAAATCTGTCAAATCTATTTCATCACTATGTTGATTTCTTTTTAAAGACATTAAGTTAGTTTTGTTTTATACTATATATAATAAATTAATTCCTTTCAATAACATACAGTAAAGTTTCCAAACTAGAATATTTTACTTTAAATTTCACTTTCAAATTTGATTAAAAGTTTTTTAAAGTTTTTAACATTTGATTATTTATTGAAGAACTTGATGCTCTAATATCTATTTTATTTATTTCAAAATTATTAAAATCATTAACTGTTCCCCCTGCCTCCTGAACTAATAACACACCTGCAGCAATATCCCATAAATTAATTTCATTGTGAAAAAAACCATCGAGCCTTCCTGATGCAACATAGGCCAAATCTAACGCAGCACATCCACTACATCTCATATTAAGTTTGCTATATTTTACACCCTCATGATTACTTGAAAAAAGGCAATCATTAATTGAATTTTTACTAGAAACTCTTAATCGATGATTATTTAAAAAGGCACCTTTATTTTTTTCAGCAAAAAACATCTCGTTTTTAATCGGATCAAAAACTAAACTACTTGTTATTTCTTCACTTGATTGCAGTGCAATACAAATCGCAAAATGTGGAATACCGTGAAGAAAATTTGTTGTCCCATCTATTGGATCAATTATCCAAGTATTATCTATATCTTTATTTTTTATTGATCCTGTCTCTTCTGATAGAAAGGAATAGTTTTTTTTAGCTTTACTAAGCTCTTCAATTAATATCTTTTCTACACGTAAATCAGTTTTTGTGACAAAATCATGCGGACCTTTTCTTGATACCTGTAATTTTTCAACCTCTCCAAAATCACGAATTAAAGTTTTTGAAGCCTTCTCAGCTGCCTTAATCATTATGTTGAGATTTGATGATATTGAAATCATTTTATACTTTTTTTATGTACTCAAGATTTCTTGTGTCTACTATAACCTCATCACCATCTTCAATAAATGGTGGTACCTGTATACTCAACCCATTGTCAAGTACAGCAGGTTTATAAGAGGAAGACACAGTTTGACCTTTAAGAGCAACATCTGTAGTGTTTATTTTGCATTTCACTTGTTTAGGTAATTCAATAGAAATCGGATTTTCATTATAAAAACTTATAGAAACTTGAAGATTCTCAGATAATAGTTTGCCTTTTTCTCCCACAATTTCTTTTCTAATTTCTACTTGGTCAAATGTTTTAAGGTCCATAAAAAAATAGTTATCTTCATCTTTATAAAGATAATTAAAAGAAGTTTCCTCTAAGGATGCTTTTTCAACAGTTTCACTTGATCTAAATCTTTCGTTAATTTTTGTATTTTTATTTAAACTTTTCATCTCTACTTGGGCGAATGCACCTCCTTTACCTGGTTTTACATGTTGTGTTTTCAAAACTTGCCATAAATCATTTTTATACTCAAGGAGCATTCCGACTCTTATTTCACCAGCATTAATTTTCATTTCAATCTTTCTAAAGCTTTTAAAGGTTTGTATTTATTATTTTTCCAAATGTAGCCTGAGATAGCTAAAAAATTTACATTGTTCAATAATAGATTTTTATAATTTTTAGAATTAATACCTCCAATTGCTACTATCGGTATTTTTGTAAGTTTTTTTACTTTATCTAAAATTTTAATATTAGCCACGTATTTAGTTTTTTTTGTTTTTGAGGGAAAAAACGCTCCAAAAGCGATATAATTAGCACCTCCCTTAATTGCTCTTTTAGCTAAATTTATAGAGTTATGACAAGTAATTCCTATTATTTTGTTATTAATTATCTTTTTGGCTTTTACAAGATTCATATCTTTTTGACCTAAATGGCATCCATCTGCATCTAATTTTAATGCAAGTCGAGGATCGTCATTAATTAAAAACTTTACTCCATTCTTTTTACAAATTTTTTTTATTTTTATACCAATTGATATTTTTTGTTTTAGAGAGTGATTTTTGAGTCTTAATTGAAAAAAACTTACTTTATCAGTTTTCAATACCTCATTTAGATTTTTATAAAAATCTTTGGTTATTTTACTTGGAGAAACAAGATAGACAAATTTTTTTTTATTTATTCTCAAGTTCACTCGTCCACTTTCCTTGGGCTGCCAAGGAACACATTTTAGCTCTATGATTAAAAGTTTTTTGAGTTTCTTTAATATCTTTAATATTTTTAGACCACACTTTAAGAGCACTTTGTTGTAAAGCTCTGCCATAAGAATATGTCATTATGAAATTAGTATTATTATTTATATTTATTAGATTTAAATTTTCTGTTGCTTCGGTTTCAGATTGACCGCCAGATAAAAAAGCAATCCCAGGTACTTCATTAGGAACAGAATTTCTTAGACATTCTATAGTTTTTTTTGAAACTTCCTCACTTGAAATTTTTTCACCTGAGTTACTACCAGCCAATATCATATTTGGTTTCAAAATTATTCCTGATAGATCAACATTATGTAAAATTAAATTATCAAAACATTTTTTAATAACCTCAGTCGTTTTATTTAAGCAAATATCAGCAGAATGGTTCCCATCCATTAATACTTCGGGCTCCACTATTGGAACCATGCCATTTTCTTGAACTAGTGCAGAATATCTTGCAAGCGCATGAGAATTACTGTCAATTGCGAGCTTACTGGGATTTTTCTCATTTATTGAATAAACAGCTCTCCATTTGGTAAATCTTGCACCAAGCTCATAATATTTTTTTAATCTCTCTCTAAGACCATCCAGACCCTCTGTAACTTTTTCTTCATATGAGTTTGCTAAATCTTTTGCTCCAGTGTCAACTTTAATTCCGGGCACTGCACCTGAACTAGATATTAAATCGGGGATTGATTTTCCAAAACTCGTTATTTGATTTATTGTTTCATCGTAAAGAATTACCCCACCAATACAATCTTTCATGCTACTTGCAGAAAATAAACTTTCTCTAAAGCTAAGTCTATTTTCTGGGTTTGAATTCACATCCACCGCCATAAGTCTTTTTGTCATTGTTGCATTACTTTCATCTGCAGCCAATATTCCTTTTCCATGAGAAATTATCTTAAGAGCAATTTTATTAAGTTCTGACATTTAATTTAAGGCGGTTATACCAGGTAGTTTTTTGCCTTCAAGATATTCTAAAAAAGCTCCACCTGCAGTTGAAACAAAATTAAAATTTTCAACAGCATTTAATCTGTTTAATAATGAGACCGTATCGCCACCACCCACAACTGAGAAAATCTTGTTAATTTTATTATTTTGAATTATTTTTTTTGCAATTTGAATACTTCCATTAGCAAATACAGGGTTTTCAAAATATCCCGCAGGTCCGTTCCATAATATGGTTTTGCTTTCATCAATTATATTTATTATATTATTTAAGGTCTTTGGACCAATATCTAAAATCATTTCATCTGACAAAATTTTACCTAACTTCTTTTCTTTAGAAGGTCCATTTAATTTTTTAGATACAAGAACATCCTCGGGATAAATTACTTTGCATTTTTCTTTTTTTGAAAGAGAGATAATCTCCTCAACTATAGTATGACAATTTTTTTCTATTAATGATTTTCCTATGTTATAACCAAAATATTCAATAAAATTATTTGCCATTCCACCAACAATGATAACGTTATCAAACTTTGGTATTAAATTTTTAATAACGTTGATTTTAGTCGAGATTTTAGATCCTCCAATTATGCATGTTATTGGTTTTGTAATTTCTGAAGTTATTTTATTAAGAGCAGTAATCTCTAAGTCTAGTTGTAACCCAGAATATGAAGGAATAAAATTTGAAATTTCTTGAATTGATGCGTGGGCACGATGCGAGCATGAAAATGCATCATTAACATAAATATCACCTAAGCTTGCTAAGTGCTTTGCAAATTTTTCATCATTTTTTTCTTCTTCATCATAAAATCTTATATTTTCCAGAGTTAAAATTTCTTCATTAAAACTGTTAAAAAAATCTTTGTTTTTGATTTTAAAAATATTTTCTGTGATTAGTTTAACTTTAACACCTAATTTATTTTGTAAGTCTTTGCAGATTGGTTCTAATGATAGTTTTTTTTTTATCTTTCCTTTCGGTCTTCCTACATGAGATAAAATAATAATTTTACTTTTTTGTTTAATTAAAAATTTAATAGTGGGAAGTATTTTATCAATCCTAGTTGTATCAACTATTTTACCGTTATTTAATGGAACATTTAAGTCTAATCTTAATAATATTTTTTTATTGTTAAGATTTTTTTCGTTTATAATACTCCTCATTAAGAGATTTTATGTATATTTTGAGCTATATCACACATTCTATTAGCAAATCCCCATTCATTATCATACCAAGCTGATATCTTTCCCATTTTTTTTCCAACAACATTGGTTAACGAGGCATCAACAATTGCAGAGGCTGGATTATGATTGAAATCAATGGAAACTAATTTTTCATGTGTTATGTCTAAAATTTTTTTTAATTTATTTTTGGACTCCAATTCAAATGCTTTATTAATTTTTTTTACATCAATAACTTTTCTTGTGCAAAAAACCAATTCAATAATAGATACATTAGGCGTCGGTACTCTCATTGCTACACCTTCTAATTTTCCCTTAAGACTTGGAATTATTTCACCTATTGCTTTTGAGGCTCCCGTTGATGTTGGTACTATTGATTGACTTGCAGATCTTGCTCTTCTCGAGTCTTTGTGAGAATTGTCTAAAATTCTTTGATCACTAGTAAAAGCATGAATTGTAGTCATAAAGCCTTTTTCAATTTCAAAGTTTTTATTTAGAACGTTTACTACAGGAGCCAAACAATTAGTAGTACATGATGCAGCCGATATTATTTTATCGTCTTTGGTAATAATTTTCTCGTTTACACCAAATACAATTGTTTTATCGGCATTTTTGCATGGTGCAGAAACAATCACTTTTTTTGCCCCTGTTTTTAAATGTGAAAGAAGTTTTTCCTTTGAGTTAAATTTTCCCGTACATTCAAAAACATAATCCACACCGTATTTTTTCCAATTAATATTTTCAATTTTAGACTCCTGAGAAAATGTAATTTTATTTTTATTTAATATCAAATGATTTTGATCAAAATTTAATTCTGTATTTAATTTTCCATGTATAGAATCATATTTAATTAATTTACAAGTAATTTCTGAATTTGATCTATTATTAATATGTTTAATTTTTATGTTTTTATTTTTATTTTCTATAATAGATCTAACTACCATACGACCAATTCTGCCCATTCCATTTATTCCAATTTTTATTGTCATTTTTGATTTTTAATCGATTTTTTTATTATTTTAGTTAAGTTTGATTTGTCTAGTCCAAAATATTTAAAAATCTCATGATATGGTGCGCTCTTACCAAATTCGTCAATTCCAAAAGTTATTCCATTTGTACCAACATATTTTTTCCAGCAATCACTTGATCCAGCTTCTATCGAAATTTTGAACTTTGTTTCATTTAGAATTTTATTTTTATATGTATTTGATTGTAAATTGAAAAGTTCCATACACGGCACTGATATGACTTTAGAGTAAATCTTAAATTTGGCTAATTCATGACTTGTATCTTTAGCTAAATTTACTTCAGAACCACTTGCAAATATAGTTAATTTAATTTTTTTACCAGTTCTTAAAAGTTCATAGGCTCCATAAGAACACTTGTTGGTATTTGTATATTTGTTTCTTATTACTTTAAGATTTTGTCTTGTTAAAGATAACACACTTGGTGTTTTTTTACTTTTTAATGCTTCCTCCCAACATTCAATAGTCTCAAATCTATCTGCAGGCCTAAAAACATTAAGATTGGGAATTGCCCTTAAGCTAGACAACTGTTCTATTGGTTGGTGTGTTGGCCCATCTTCTCCAAGTCCAATTGAGTCATGTGTCATTATATAAATAACTTGTTGTTTCATCATTGCCGCCAACCTTATTGATGGTTTACAATAATCAGAAAATATTAAAAAAGTCCCTCCATACGGTATTAATTTACTATGTAATGCTATTCCGTTCATTATTCCACACATTGCATGTTCTCTGACTCCATAATGAATATAATTTCCATTAAAATTTCCTGGTTTTAATATTTTGTGGTCTTTTGTCTTTGTATTGTTTGATCCAGCTAGATCTGCTGAGCCACCGATTAGTGTATTACTTCTTTCTAGAAGTGTGCTTATCACTGCTTCGGAAGATTTTCTCGATGCTATGCTTTTATTTTCTACAATTGCTCTTTTTTTTTCAATCAATAATGACTTTGAAAAATCGTTTATGGTTAATTTATTGATTTTAGTCCTTTTCTTTATATAGGCTTTGTTCCATTTTTTTTCAATTTTTTCTCCTTTTTTCCCAATATCTCTCCAAATTTTTAAAATATTTTTTGGAATTTCAAATGGCATATAATCCCAATCTAATTCTTTACGGACTAATTTAATTTCATCTGCACCTAACGGACTACCATGAGAAGAAGCATTTCCAGATTTATTTGGGGATCCATACCCAATTTTAGTTTTACAAGAAATTACTGTTGGTTTTTTTGCTCCCTGAACTTTTTTAAGAGCTTTATATATTTCTTCCTCTTTATGACCATTAATGTTAATGTAATCCCAACCATAACTTTTAAACCTTTGCTTAAAATTATCTGAAACTGCAAGGCTGGTTGGTCCATCAATAGAGATAGAGTTATTATCAAATAACATTATTAAATTTTTA
>MDTE01112415.1_pt1 | contig 18914 bp, 18 predicted proteins | sample 811231 | NCBI WGS metagenome assembly MDTE01 (sample SAMN05326651, study PRJNA326480) | marine metagenome | isolation source: seawater | place: Indian Ocean: Red Sea | collected 2010 | reverse complement strand
TTTAGATAGCGTACATATTTTTTTTGCCATTCTTTCAGAAATAAATCCGTGTCCATAATCTGATAAAATTACTAAATCATGTTTTTTAATAAGTTTGTTTATTAAAGAACTAAATTTTTTCTCGTCTTTTTTAGAAAGCATATCATCATTGATTTTGTAAGTCCCAAAAACTTTATTTTTATTTATACTGTCTATGTATTTTTTCTTTACTATTGTGGGTGAATTAGACTTTTTAACAAAATAAGGTTTTACATTTTTTGGTAAGTTTTTGGATATAAATTTCTTATACTCACCTTTTTCACCGATTGAAGTTACTAGACTAACTTTCTCGCAAAATTCAGATACATGTCTTGCTATAGCTAAAGTTCCACCTAAATATTGTTCCTGATATAAATCGTGAAGCATAATTATTGGATCTTTTCCAGATTTTCCTAGTGGTGAACAAAAATTATATTCATCAATTATAGCCTCACCTATAACTAAGGTTCTAAATTTTGAGAAGCTGTTAATATGATTTATTATATCTTTGATGGAAAACAATTTTTTTATTTTATTTGTAGTCCTATTTTGATCGTTTGTATGAATATCAAAAAATTTATTTAAAAGATTACTGGAACTATACGTGGGTTCAGTAGTATATCTAATTTTTCCTTTAACTGATTTAACTGCTTTTATTTCTTCTGCAATCTTGTTGGTTAAATCTTTTTTTGTGTCGATGTAATCTTCTCCTTTACAATAGATGTTTGGTTTTAAAACTTTTATAGTTTTTTCTGCACTTGGCCATCTGTTTAAGGATACAAAATCTACACATTTAAGTGATGCTATACCTTGCATTCTTAAATCGGAGTTAAAAGCAGGCCTATTTGGTCCTTTTTTAACATATTCATCGGGTGTAATAGTAACAACTAAAATATCTCCTAGTCTTTTTGCTTTTTGCAAATGCTTGATGTGACCAATATGAAGTAAATCAAATACTCCGTGACAGAGTACAACTGTTTTTTTGTTTTTTTTTAGCAGTGTAATTTTTTTTACAAGTTTATCTAATTTTATTATTTTGCTCATTTAATTAATTATTTTTTTTTTAGAACTCTGAACCATATTTTTGTTGCTTCTTTTATACTTCTAGGAGACCAAACTGGAGCTGTTTTCCAGTGATTAATATTGCTTAATAATTTAGATATTCCTGTTTCTATAGAAATTTTTGGTTTCCATTTAAGATCTTTTTTAATTTTTTTAATATCTGCTAAAGATCTATCTGGTTCACCTGGTCTTTTTGGTATGCTAATTGTTTTGCCCCCTATTAACTTTGCAATTTTGTTTACCTTTACTTCTTTTCCTCCAGAAATATTATAAATCTTACCCGCTTTTCCTAATACAGCAGCTCGTATTATCCCCTCAACTAAATCATAAACATGGATAAAATCTCTTGTTTGATTTCCACTTCCAACTATCGTGAGTGGTTTTTTTGCAAGTTTTTGAGCTAAAAAAACTCCAAAAACTGCACCATAAGCTCCTGACGTTCTAGATCTTGGACCATATGCATTAAAAAAACGTAATGAAATTGCTGGCAAATTATAAACCTTAAACCAGTGCATTATTAATTCTTCTGCTTGCCATTTAGTGAAGGCGTAAGGATACATGGTTTGAATTTTAGAATTTTCATTAGTTGGAAATTTTTTAGGTATACCGTAGCAACTAGCTGATGCTGCATAAATAAGTTTTTTAACTTTAGCTTTTCTAGCAGCCTCAATAATTTTAAAAGTTCCAAGAACATTCGACATAAAATAATTTTTTGGATTTTCTATACTTGGAACGATATCAGCTAAACCAGCCAGATGGAAAACATACTGGACACCTTTAAAATATTTATCTACTTTTTTATTTGAGGAAATATCTAGTTTAATAATTTTAACATTTGTTTTTTTGTGGTGAGATAAATTTGATTTTCTACCAGTTACAAAATTATCTAAAACTATTACTTTATGGCCTTTTTTAACTAGTTGATCGACTAGGTTACTTCCTATAAAACCAGCTCCTCCTGTAACTATCGATATTTTTTTTTTCTTCATGATGCCTTAATTTTATTTAATCTTTTGACATTAAAATATATATCGTTACTCAAACTATCTACGAACATTTTTTTCTTAAAACAATCACATAAATCTTTTATTGCATCTTCAATACTTCTTTTTGCTGTAAAACCAAGTATATTTTTAATCTTATCAGAATTAATATGGTAAGATCTTTGATCATCGCTTTCTGTTACCTCTAAAGGTATTTCTTTAAAATTTGGATTTTGTTTTTCAACAACTTTTTTCACAATTTTAGCAATCTCCATTATAGATAAATTTTGATGTCCGACATTAAAAATCTGATTATTAACTTTTTCACTAGGGGCTTCAATTAAAGATCTAACTACTTCACAATAATCTTCGATATGTAAATTCGGTCTAAGCTGTTTTCCACCGAATACGGTAATTTTTTTTTTATTAAAAGCATGATTTGTTAAAATATTTACAGATAAGTCAAACCTTTGACGTGGTGCATAACCACATACTGTTGCCGGCCTAAATATTATTCCCTCAAAATTTTTATTTATGTGTTTTAATAATATAGGTTCACAAAGTCCCTTGTACTTATTATAATCAGTTAGAGGTAAGAGCGGATGATCTTCTTTGATTTCAGGTTTATCTGATATTCCATAAACAGAACTTGTTGATGCATAAATAAATCTTTTGATACCTGATTTTTTTGCAGATACAACCATAGGCTCAAAGGCATCGTAATTAATTGTTTTTGATAATTTTTCATCTAATTGAAAACTAGTGTCATTAGATATGCACGCTAGATGAACAAATATATCGTGGGTTTTGCAACTCTCTTCTATTTTTTGCTGGTCTCTTATATCTCCACTAATTATTTGTAGGTTAGGGTTATTTTTAGGTAAAAAGTTATTACCAAAAAACATTATGTCAAAAACAGTTACTTTGTATCCTAAGTTTAAAAGCATTGGTACTAATTTAGAACCAACATAGCCTGCTCCACCAGTTACAAATATTTTTTTAAATTTCATAAATATAATTACTACTACAAAAACTTTTCTTTAAGAATATTAAAGTTTCCAACATTATTTTTAACTGAATATAAGTATTCTTTTTCAAATTTTTTATAATTATTAAAATTAACTTTTAATGATTTCATCATTTGCTTTTTGGAAAATTTGTTTTCAATATTAAATGGTTTCACGCCTGTAAATTTGCAAGCATTATAAATCTCATTTTTATTATAATTTGATGTTAATGTTTTGGAAGCAAAAACCATCAAACATGGTTTTTTATAACGAATTACATAAGCTAAAGCTGTTGAAGGTTCTGCAAGTACAAATCTTGATCCTTGAATTAAATTTTTCGTATTATTTAAAAAAGTTTTACGATAACCAAAATAAGAGGGATTTTTTTTATGTCTAGATTTTGGATGACTTGCTATTACCACTCTTGTGTTAAAAAGTGATTCTATCTTGTCAAAAAATTTACAAAGATGTGGGTAAAATTCTTCTGCTGAAATATTAATTAATCCTGGAAACATTTTTGCATCACCTGGAAAAAGTGGTGACATATTTTCTAAAAAAACTACATAATTCTTATTTTTTTTAACTTTGCTTTTTTTCATTGTTAATGTGTTATTATAGTCCCAATGAAAACCACCTATAATATTTTTTTCATTTTTAAATTTTTTAATCATTGCTGATCCACTAACTAAGTAAAAATAGTTTTTAAAAGAAATAAATTTGTATAAATAATTAGACACTTTTTCTTCAATTTTTCTTTTAAAATATTTAATATTAATTATAATATTAATGTAGTGATTTAAATTTTTCTTAAACTTCACGCCATATGGCATATATTGAGTTTGATATTCAACTATCGGTCCATTAAATTTAGATAATTCCTTTAAAACTAAATAAGATTTTATTTTTTTGGGTTTAACTGAATTTATTATTAAAATTTTTTTATATTTTTTCTTATTAATAATCACATTAAAGTGTTCCTTCCATTTTTTTAAGCTATAAAATCTTTTTATTAATGAACTATTTTTTTTATTTTTAACAATATTAAAATGTTCAGGATTTATAAGATTTGCAAGCTCATAAATTATTACGTCTGAGTACTCAGAGAATTTATTTATCTGATATCCTTCCCAGCCGCTTTTGGTCATAAAATTCTGGTTCAGGAAAATAACTAATGATTTTTTCATTTAATTTTATTAATTTTTTTTAAATCTGATGGCCTACCAATATCAAACCAATTTTCATATGCGGTATACGCTAAAACTTTTTTAGATTTTTTTATAAGGTCTTGAAATAAAATGTTCATATCTAAAACTTTATTTTTGTTTAAGTATTTGAGCACTATTGGATCAAAAACATAAACTCCAGCATTAATATAAGACCTGGATATAGGTTTTTCTTTTAGATCTACTATTGCATTTCCATTAGTTTGAACCACACCGTATGGGTTTCTTACCTCGTGGGGCTTTACAGCCATAGTGGCAACTGCTCTATTTTTTATATGAAAATCTAGTAATTTTTTGAATCTTATTTCAGAAACAACATCTCCATTGCACACTATGAAAGGAAATTTTGGTTTTGGATCAAGTAATGATAATGATCCAGCCGTTCCTAAAGGTAAGTTTTCTCTAATATATTTAATTTTTACGCCCCAATTTTTTCCTGTATCAAAGAAATTTTTTATCATATGTCCCAAATAATTTATTGAGAAAATAAAATTATTAAACCCTTCTGATTTTGCTTTTATTAGAATGTGTTCTAATATTGGTTTATTAGAAAACTGCAGAAGAGGTTTTGGGCATTTTTTTGTGTAAGGCAACATTCTTCTACCCTTGCCTCCAGCCATCACTATAAATATATTTTGTATTTGACTTTCTTGCTTATCAAAAAGTAGTTCGTCCCAAACCTTTAATCCCATTATCTTTCTGTTTTTATTTACAATAGGAAGTTGAAGTATAGTATTTTTCTGCATTATTTTTTTCATCATATATTCGCTTGTGGATGAGGATGTAGTAATGCATTTTTTGTTTACAATTTTGTTTATTGAGTCGTTCATGCTCAAACCGTTTAATAACCCTTTTCTAATATCGCCATCTGTAATTGTGCCTATTAACCTTAAATTATTATTTACTACTAATACGATTTGTGAACCTGATTTACTTAAACACCTAATTGCAGTTTGAATAGGGGAGTCCTTTTTAATTAATGTTTTTTTCCAGTTTTTCATTATTAAATTTTAATTTGATTATTTTTTAGAATTGACTCTGCTAATAATAGATCTTCAGGATAATCAACATCGATTGCAAGAATTTTGCTTATTTCAAATAAATATGTTTTTCTTTCAACTATAAATTTTCTATTTTTTTTCAAAAAACCTAAGGATGCTATATAAATAGATCCATTTAACAAGAAGTGATCTTTTTCAAGCTGCTGTCTTCTAAAAATATTTTTTTCTCTTTTTTGTACATACTTCCATTTAGATGATAAAATTTTATTTAAAGATTTGATATGAGTATGAGAGTGCTCTTTAACTTTAGAAACCGAAGCTAAACTTTCAAGATTTTTGTTTTTGAATAAACGTATAGCTTTTTTTATATCTTTTATCTTTCTTAAAGGAGACGTTGGTTGTAACAAAATTACATGTGAAAAATCTTTATTTAATTTATTTTTTAACCATTTTGTTCCATCAATAACTGCATCTACAACGTTTGAGGTTGAGTTTGAAAATTTTTTTGGTCTTCTGTATTTTGTTTTAAAACCAAGGCTTTCACAATAATTTGCAATTTTAGCGCTATCAGTAGAAATAAAAATTTCATATTTATCACTCAATTTTTTGCAAATTTTTAAAGTATAATAAATTAATGGTTTACCATTAGTAATAGTAAGATTTTTATTTTTAATACCAAAAGATCCAGCTCTTGCAGGAACAAAAATAATTGGTTTCATTGTAATTTTAATGTTTTCTGTAAAATTTTTGATTTTTTATTAAAATAAAATCCAAAAAATTTTTAGTTATTTTTGATAATATGTTTTTTTTCGAACAAAACTTTATCAAAGGCCATAACCACCTATTCAAATATACGTAATGTGAAAAATAGTCATGATAATGCTCTAAAATATTTTTTTCTATTTTTAGATTTAATGGGGTAACAGTTTGCTGTCCCTCGGTCATTTGTGAAATTTCTATATTTTCATCCAGAAAGCCATCTTTTATTGCAGTTTTTTTTAGAGATGTTCCTTCCCAAGGCTGAAAATAACAAACAGTTGCATGTGTTGGTTTAGATTTATTATTTAATATCAACGTATCTATGATGTGTTCCTCTGTTTCGTTTGGAAAACCCATTATATTGTAAGATGTAACACTAATTCCATTTTTTTTTAGTAAATGAATTTTCTTTACAGCATCATCGTTTGTGAATTTAGGTTTTATTATTATTTTATCTCTTACAAATTGACTGCCGGACTCGATGCCAAAACCCACATTTACACACCCCATTTGTTTTAAATATTTTATTTTGTTTTCTGTAGTAGTATTTACTGTCGCTTCAATAATAAAAGGAAGGTCGACATATTTTTTGTAATCCTTCGATAAATCTTTTAATTTATCTTCACTAATTGAATTAAAACTCTCATCTTGATATCTGATCATATCAAGATTGTACCTGTTTTTCAGTTTCTTAATTTCTCTAATAATTTTAGGAATACTTTTTTCTCTTCTAAAATTTTTAGGCTTGCCATACGTAGTTTCTCTTTGGAAAGGGCTTAAACAAAAAGTACATCTATACCAACACCCTCTGCTTAATTCATAATCTATCATTTTTTTTATTTTACCATGATAAGGTCTTTTAAAAGTTCGTGGGTCAAAAATATCAAAACTAACATCGGGCAGCTGATCTAATGGGTCAATTAATTCTCTCATCGGATTTTCAATAAAATTTTTATTTTCGTCTATGTAATTTAAATTTTTTATTGATTTTAAGTCTTCATTTTTTTGAACCTTTTCCATAATATCTTTGTAGACAAGTTCAGACTCTCCCTTAATTACAAAATCTATTTTTGAATTCGATAATATTTTCTTAGGATTTGCAGATGGAATTGTTCCGCCTGTAATTATTTTAATTCCTCGTGTATTTACTCCTTCAATTAACTTTAACCCATTTATATAAGCAAAATATTCCCCCTCAGCATGTAAATGACTTCCCCACAACGAAAAAGTTATAACATCAGGCTTAAAATTATCTATTTTGTTTTGAAGTTCTTTGAATATATCGGTCTTTTTTCTAGTAAAACCAAGTTCGCTCTTATCATACTTTTGAAACATTTTGAGTTCTGTTTGTTTTACTTCACCGTATTGTGCATGTTTAGATATAATTTGTTCTGTATTCAAAAAAGTTGTATCGAAAATATCATATTGATGGCCTTCATTTTTTAAAAGAGTTGAGGTAAGAGCAATTGGAATTGACTGTCTTCCAAAAGTTGAGTCTGCGATGGGATGTATAAATAAAATTTTAGCCATAATATTTAAAGTTTAAAATAATTTTCAATTTTTTTTATTGCTAAAAAATATTGATCAATAATCTTTTTATGCTTATTTGAATAAAAAGTTGGAAAACTTAAATGGTTATTCTCGTACCAAGTTGAATTGGGGAAGTATTTATTTTTTTTTAAAAATTTCTTATTTTTTGAATTGTTTGATAGGTGATAATTTTTTTGATTAGAAAATAAAGCTGTAAAATGTAATGGAGGCGTTGCAGTTTTTCTAACGTCTACACCTTCTGCTTTTAAAAATTTTAAATATTTAACTTTGTTAATTTTTTTAATAATTTTTCTATTAAACGTTGCTTTGAAACCGTAAAAACCTCCTCTTTTTACATAACTCTTAGTTTGAGGAGGCACTAAAGACTTCGTATTAGATAGTTTTTTTGAAAAATATTTAAATATTTTCTCTCTGTCTTTATTGAGAGAATTAATTATTTTAAATTTTTCATCTGCTATTTTTGCAGCCAAAAAATGAATTCTGTACTTTGTTCCTACACCCGTAGAAGTAAAATTTTTTAATTTTTTTGATTTTACTTGTTTTTGAAGTCTGGGTCCAAAATCTGAAAATAATACTGATTTTTCGTAAATTTTTTTTGAATTTGTTAAAAGAACACCTCCTTCTCCGCTTGCCAATAATTTATTATTATCCAAACTAAAACAAGATACATCGCCAAAAGTTCCAACCAGTTTTCCCCTATATTTTGCTCCAGGAGCATGCGCGCAATCTTCAACGATTGGAATTTTTTTATTTTTTGAGATTTTTAATATTTCTCTCATTTCACAAGGGTGTCCCCACCAGTGTGTTATAGAAATAGCTTTTGTTTTTTTTGTAATTTTTCTCTTTATATCTAAAGGATCTATATTAGCCGTATCAGTTAGGCAATCACATAAAACAGGTTTTGCTCCTAAAACTAAAATTGGAAGAGCTGTTGCAGGAAATGTGTAATTTGGAACTATTACTTCGTCACCTGGTCCAACCCCTAATGCATAATATGCAGTATGTAGAGCTGCTGTTCCTGAACTAAGTGCTAGCGCGTAATTTGATTTATGGAAATTTTTGAATCTTTTTTCAAATTTTTCAATAATATCTGGTAATCCTAATTTGCCATTTTTCATATTATTTAAGTATTTATAAACAGATGTATTCAACTTCTTATTTTTTTCTGGCCAAACATAATGTGGAAAAGGAATTTTTACTGCTTTTTTTCCTCCAAATATTGCTAAAGATTTCATTGGTTATTTTAAACTTCCCAAATTGGAGTTAAATTCTTTTTTCAAAATATTTTTTAAACTAATTTTTTTTATTATTTTAAAAATTTTTTTGCTTGCACCACCATTTCCGTATGGGTTTTTTGATTTTTTAATTTTAGTTTGAAATTTTTTGCTAAATAAAATTTCAATCGCTTTAATTATTTGATTTTTATTTGCTTTCACATTTATTATACTTTTTGCCATTAATCTTCCTTTTTGCCTGTCTCCAATGTTTATTGTTCCCTTCTTAAATGTTGGCATTTCAAGGAGACCACTTGATGAATTTCCTATCATTCCATCTACTATTTTTAAACATGATAAAAATTTAGTACTTCCAAGTGATTTAAAGGAATAGAAGTTATTATTTTTTTTTACAAATTTTTTAGTCATTTTAAAAACTATTTCGGACTCTAAATCTGAATTTGGCATTGTAAAAATTAGACACATTTGATTTGCTTTTTTTCTTAAAGCTGAAAGTAACTCATTGAATATTTTTTTAGTAGCGTGTTTATTTAGTGTTTCTGGATGAAAGTTAATTATTAAATTTTTTTTTTTAAAATTAATCCCTAATTTCTTTTCAAGCTGATGTTTTGATAAAAAATTAGTTTGTTTTATATTATCCACACCTAAGCCACCAACGTTAAAAACTTTTTTAGGATTTTCACCAAGTTGAATAACTCTTTTTTTGTATTTTTCAGCTGCAACAAAATGTATATGAGACATTTTTGTGATAGAATGTCGTATTGCATCATCAGTTGAACCTTCGGTCACTTCTCCTCCATGAAGATGAGCAATTGGAATCCTTGAGTAGTGTGCTGCGATCGCTGCTGAGAAAGTCTCATACCTATCCCCTAAAATAATTATAAGATCAGGTCTTAATTGTTTATATGCTTTAAGAAAACCTTTCATGCCAATGCTGATTGACTTTAATATACCTTTAGGTGTATCGAGATCAGGTTTTATTTTAATTTGTTTACTAATTTTAAAACCATCTTTTAAAATTTCTTTGTAAGTATCGCCAAATTTTTTTGATAAATGTGAGCCTGTTACCAAAATATAAAGTTTAATTTTTTTTTCTTTATTTAAATTAAACATTAATTTTTTTAGAAGTCCATATTCTGCTCTGGTGCCTGTTACAATACAAATTTTTTTCATTACTAATTCCTTATGAGCTGATCTTTTGAAAAATCTTTTTTTGCACGCTTACCTAAAATTTGAAATATTCGCATTGGTGAGATTCCATTTCCAGGTCTTTTAGCTCCAATATTTCTTTTAGAAAAAACTTCACCCTTTTTAATAAACTTTATAGCAACTAATGATTTCCTAACTAATTGTCTATTTTGCTTTTCTATAGCTGTTGGAAACTTAGAATATTTGCCAATAGATTTTTCAACATTTCTTATAGAGCTTATAAAATTTTTTAATTCTTTGGGCTCCAAGCTAGATTTATGGTCAGGCCCAATTAATTTTCTACTAATTGTAAAATGTTTTTCAATAATTTTTGCCCCCCTAGCAACGGCTGCAATAGCCACTTCAGAACCTAGAGTATGATCTGAGTACCCAATTGAGGTATTTAATTTTTTTCTCATTAAACTCATTGCTGATAAATTTACATTTTTAAAACTTGCGGGATATTCAGATGTGCAATGTAGCACTGTAATTTTTGATTTTGGAGTTCCAGATTTTATTATTACACTTAATGCGTTAGAAACTTCATTCAAATAAGACATTCCAGTTGATAAAATTATAGGCATTTTTTGTTTTCCAGCCAAAGATAAAAGTGTTCTATTATTAATTTCACCTGAAGGTATCTTAATTTTTTTTATTCCTAATTTTAAAAGCATTTTTAAACTTTCCTCGTCAAATGCAGTGGAGAGGAATTCTATTCCTCTTTTTTTTGCATAATTAAATAGTTTGTTATGATCTTTTGGTTTTAGTACAAGTTTTTTAAGCATGTCGTGTTGTTTTGCTTTGCTATTTTTATTTTTTCTTTGATATTTTGCCTGAATTGCTGATTTTGTAACAAGTTTATCTGGATCAAAAGTTTGAAATTTAACAACATCAGCTCCAGCAATTTTTGCAATATCAATTAATTTTTTTGCCTTTTTAAGGCTTCCATTATGATTCACACCTGCTTCAGCGATAATTAAGGTTTTCATTCTCACTTTTTTAATAAATTTGAAATCTTTTTAATTTTATCTGTTTTCAAAAAATAACTACTAGGTAAACAGAGACAATTACTCACCATTTTTGGAGCTTTTGTAATCTTATATTTTTGATAATTTAAATATGGTTTCTGTAAATGGTTACATCTCCAGATTGGTCTTACTTCAATTTTTTTCATTGAGAATTTTTTGATAAGTTTATTTTTTTTATTCTTTTGTTTTATTAATTGAACTAAGTTTAACCAATGATTACTTTGTGAGTATTTAGGATTACTGATAAGTCTCAAATTTTTATTTGAATTTAAATTTTTTTTGTATTGTAAAAAAATTTTTTTTTTTTTGTAATAAAACTTTGTTAAGTTTACTTAATTGCGCGTAGCCAATAGCTGCATGAATATTTGTCAAACCAAAATTGTATCCTATGGAGTTATGTACAAAATTTATAGAATCATCCTTAGCCTGATTTGTTAAATATTTTGCTTTCTTTGCTATTTTTTTATTATTTGTAAGTATCATTCCTCCACCTCCTGAGGTTACTATTTTATTTAAATTGAATGACAAACAGCCCAAATAACCAACGGTCCCTGTATGTTTATTTTTAAGTTTTCCAGAAATGTACTTCGATCCTAAACTTTCTGAACCATCCTCTATTATTTTTATATTTCTTTTTTTACAAATTTTAATTAAAGGTTCTAAATTGACCGGGTTTCCAAAAACATGGACTACAATTATAGCTGATATTTTATTTTTTGTTTTTTTGTTATAAGTGAATTGTTTTTTAAAAAAAGTTTCTTTATTTATAAATTCAATTGTTTTTTTCACATCTATATTGCAATATTCATCACAATCCATAAAAATCGGATTAGCACCGTTATATCTTACTGCATTGATTGGGGCTATAAATGTAATTGTAGGTACTATTACTTCATGATTATTATTAACACCAGCCAGACGAAGGCTAATTTGTAAAGCGGCTGTTCCATTTACACAGGCAATAGCAAATTTACTTTTTGTAAAGCTTTTAACTTTATCTTCAAATAATTTTACAAATTTTCCAGAAGACGAAAGCCAACTAGTTTTAATACAATTATTTGTAAATTGAATTTCTTTGCCATCAAATATTGGAGAGTGAAGTGATATTCTCATTTTTTTATCTGGAAATTTCCCATTTCTTTTAGTGATTTACTTTCTTCTTTAAATTGATTTGATTGAATGGCTTGGTATATTTCTTTTATTCCTCTTTGAATTGATATTTCAGTATCAAAATTCAATACTTTTTTTACTTTTTCAAAATTAACTCTATAATTTCTAGGATCAGTACTTCCTTCTTTAAACGACACATTTTTTGTTGGAATGATTTTATTAATTTCTTCAAAAATTTGTTTTTTAGTAAAATTATTTTTATCACTCCCCGCATTAAAAATTTGAAAATCTGTTTTAGATTTTTCGGAAATTAAAACTGTTTCAATTAGTCTCGCAAAATCAGTAACATGACAATATGGTCTCCAAGTATTTGCATCATATATTTCAAGTTTTTTTTCTTGTACAACTGCTCTTGTAAAATGATTTATAGTTAAATCAAATCTCATACGAGATGATAATCCAAATGCTGTAGCAAAACGTAAAATTGTAGAACTATAATCCACATTACCTTTTTGCGATAAAATATATTTTTCTATCTCTACTTTTTGCCTTGCATAACTTGAAATTGGATTTAGTTTATAATTTTCATCGGCAAAATCTTCAGATTTTATTAAACCATAATTAGAGCAAGTGGATACAAAAACAACTTTACTTAAATTCTCTCCATTGCAATCATTAATGACTTTTTTTAAATATAAATGGTTAGTTTCCTCTGCCTCTTTAGGATATTTTTTTGTTATTGGGTCGCCAACTAAACCAGCTAATAAAACTACATTATTTACATCTTTTAAAATGCTTTTAATTTTAAAACTTTTTATATCACCCTCTATGAATTCAAAATTTTTTGAGTTTTTAACAGCATTTAAGCATTTGTCTTGTGAATACAAAAGGTTATCAAAACATTTAACTTTAAAACCTTTTTTCAATAAATAATCTGATAGAACTAAACCTATATAGCCAGCACCCCCAATTAATAAAATTTTATTTTTCACTTACCTTATCTTTTTAAGATTGTTTTGCCTTTGACGCTTGTGTTAACAAATGTGTGTCCTTGAATAATAACGCTTTTACCTATCTTAATATTATCTCTAATGACAGAGCCGCTACCAATAAAACAATCATCAGAAATTTTTACCCCTCCATTTATGATTGCCCCTGTAGATATGTGGCAGTGATTACCAATTTTAACATCATGTTCGATAAGTGAATTGGAATTAATTATACAATTTTTTCCGATTACTGCCCCAGCATTTACAATTGCACCATGCATCACAATTGTGCCATCACCAATTTGTGCTCTAGGAGAAACATATGAGTAAGGTGATATTACCTGAATAAATTTGTATCCTTTTTTTTGTCCTTCATAAAATAATTTTTTTCTCAAATTTGGATCTTTAATTTGACCAATGCAAATTAACATATAAGAAATACTTTTGTTCTTTTTTATGATTTTTTTAAATTTAACATTTGGATAAGTATAAAGTTTTTTATTTTTATAATTTTTGTCGATAATTCCAGAAATTTTTAAATTTCTTATTTTTTCTATGACATCAATACATGACCTTGCATGACCGCCTGCACCAACTAAAAAAAGATTTTTCATAGGATTATATATTTTTAATATTGAGGCAAAGCTCCGCACTTTGTAAAATCACATTTTTTTACAGAACCGTCTTGCATTAATCTTTTTTTTATATTGGGTTAAATAAAAATTCCTTTTTGTCGAGTGTAGTTTTAATATTTCCCAATAAAATATTTATCTTACTTTTTTGAATTTCCAATATTTTAAAAATTCTGTCTGTAAACGGTCCAGAAGAAAATTTATAAAATTTATTTATTTCAGCTTTAAAAACAGTTTGTGAAATATAACCTTTATCATCTTCTATTTCTCTACATTTATTTATGAAACAATTTATTTCTTTTTGAGATTTCGCAAATCCTTCTAAAAAATATTTTAATCCTCTAGAAAACTTTAATTTTTCTATCACACCAACTTCATTAATTTTATCATGAAAACAGAACATATAATCTCCTAAGAGATTAAATTCTTTATTGATTAACTTATTGTTTTTAAATTTTTGGATTAGTAATTTAGGACAATAGATTAAAACATCTTTTCCTAGTTTAATTTCTAAATCTTTTTTTAATAAACCAATATTTTTTTTATCAAATTTTATTACTGTCCACATATTTGTCTACTTTTTTTTAAGTTCCCTTTTAAGCTCATCGTATTCTTTTAATTTCTTTTTCATAAAATTTATTGTTAGTTTAGTTCTTTCAGAAATGCCTTTTGGAGTAATTACGTATTGTAAATATTTAATTTTATTCGACTGTTTTTGGAAATTTTGAAGCTTCACGAAACCTTTTTTTTGAAGTTCTTTTAAACAATAATTAAGTTTGCCAAGGCTAAATCCAAGCTCTTCTGCAAGCTCTCTTTGAGAAGACTCTGGTGTTTTTTGTATTTTTCTTAATACTTCAAAATGATCATCGTTTTTCATAATGTTCAAATTTTGAACATATTAGCGTTCAATATTTGAACAGTAAAGGGTATTATTTAATATATTGTCTTTTTTATATAGAAAATCACTATATATTGATTATAGTTACAAAAATTCGTTTTATTAGCTTTTTTGTATAAAATTTTTATTTGTGATATTTAAAATTTAAAAAATGGATAAACCTTTCTTCACAGTTGTTATACCAACTTATAATCATGAATTTTTTTTGAAGAAAGCGGTAAACTCTGTTCTAAATCAAACTTTTGAAGATTATGAAATAATAATAATTGATAATTATTCAGATGACAAAACTGAGGAATATATTAAGAGTTTAAATAACCAAAAAATAAGATTCTTTAAAATACAGAATCATGGTTTGTTAGCTAAATCTAGAAACTTGGGAATAAAAGAAGCAAAATCTGATTGGATAGCTTTTTTAGACTCGGATGATCTTTGGTATAAAGATAGATTGCAAATTTTATACAATTATGTTGAAAAAAATAATGATTACCAAGTTGTTTCAACAAATGAATTAATAGTAGATAAATTTAATAAAAAAAACAAGGTATGGAAGTATGGACCATTCAGAGGTAATTTTTATAAAAACCTACTTGTGTTTGGAAATTGTATTTCAACATCTGCTTCGATTGTTAAAAGAAAATACTTAGCAGATAACAAAATTTTATTTAGTGAAAATAGAGATTTTTGTCCTTATGAAGATTATGATTTTTGGATGAGGGTAGCTAAAAAAAAAGCAAAATTTAAATTTCTTAATACAGTTAAAGGAGAACATCTTTTCCATAAGGATAGTTGGGGCGCAAAAAATAGAGATCTTTGTAAAAAGAGCAATATCTCTATACTCAAACATCATGTTTTTAATTCTCAAAATTTTACAAATAAAAAAGATGAACTTTGGTCAAAAGTTGACACTAGAGTTATTTCTGATGAAATAAGAGAAATGGTTTATAATAGAAAATATACAAAAGCATTTTTTAAATTAATAAAATTATTAGGCAAATATCCTTTTAAGTCCATGAATTATTTCTTTTTAAGTGCTATAAGATCAATTAAGTGATTAAAATATTAAAATCTCAAATTAAAAATATAGTTTTCTTAATATCTAAAATATTATTTAAAACTAAAATTGGGAGAATAGCAGCTGAAAAGTTTTTAAATTTATCGATGAATAATTTTGAACAAATTTCTCACGGTGACTGTAAATTAAAATTTATAAATTCAAACTGGATTACGAATATTAGAATAAAAACTTTTTCTACTAAAGAGCCTGAAACATTAAAATGGATTGATAATATTAATGAAAAAGAAATATTTTGGGATATCGGTGCAAATATTGGCTTGTATAGTTGTTATGCAGCAAAAAAAAATAAATGTAACGTGTATGCTTTTGAACCCTCAGTTTTTAACATCGAATTACTCGCGCGTAATATATACATTAATAATTTATCAGATAAAATTCGTATAATATCACTCCCTTTAGCTGAAAAAATATTGGAAGCAAAATTTAATATGTCAAATACAGATCTTGGATCAGCACTTTCAACATTTGGAAAAGATTATACCCATGATGGATCTAAACTTAAAATAAATTTCGATTTTAAAACTATTGGAATTTCAATTGATCAAACAATAAACTTTCTCAAGGTACCTTCGCCGGATTTTATAAAAATGGATGTTGACGGAATTGAACATCTTATTTTGCAGGGTGGTCAAGAAGCGTTAAAAAAAGTTAAAAGTATATTAATTGAGATAGATGAAAGTTTTGAAGCTCAAAAGCAAAATTCTACTAAATTTTTAAGCGAGGCTGGATTCAAGTTTGTCGAAAAACATCCTTCAAGTTCAATTTCTGATGACTATAAAACATGTTTTAACCAAATTTGGTCAAAAAAAACTAACTTAATCTAAGAAAAGTTTTTTCAAAAAGATCGAAGCTTAACATATGTCTTCTATCGAGATATCTACCTAAAGCTCTTTCTTTGTCCCCTTGGACTGTTTTGATTTCATTTCTTATATAATCAATCTTTTTAAAGTCATAACTTAGTTGATATGTTGTATTTTTTTTAAATTTTTCAAATGGCATGCTGTTCTCTTTAAGCCATTCAGGAAAATCGAAATCTATATTAAGTTTATAATTATCTTTTTTGATTTTGTCCTTATCTGCCATTATAGCGTCGATTAAATAAAGATTTTTTAACCATTTTTCTGATGAGTTTAATATGCTTTCATTTTCTTTACTGTATTGTTTTTTAAAATTATTTTTTAAAACATAAAAAATTGTAGTAAATATATCTTCTAATATCAAAAAGCTTTTAGCTTGATACTTGGCATGTAAATTTTCTCCGATTTCACCGCTCATCAAAAGCTTATAATTTTTTGGTTTTGAGTAAAAGTTAATTGCTTCTTCTTTAGTTTCAAACAATTCGTTTCTAGACTCTTTACAGAAATCATCATAAAGATTTTTAAATTTACCTTTAAAATCTTTACTCTTAAGAACATTGTTAAGAGCCATAGAAAAATCGAACCAACTTATATCAAGCTTTTTTGTTAATTTATTAATTGGTAGAAAAATTGCGTGACCTAAAAGTTTTAAAATAAAACTATAGTTTCTACAATTTAAATATTCCTCGAAATTCATAGTATTTGTTCCAACACATATTTTTTCAATTTCAAATATTTTCTCTCCATGATATTCGCCAAACTCTTTAGGCAACACTCTGTACTTAGCTTTTAATCCATGTTTCTTTATTGGTTCGTCTCTTCCTAATTCTGCTCCAACTAACATCATCAAACTCCATGTTCTAGTTTGAACGTGATTATCCATAAAAAATTTTACACCCTCATAATAAGATTTTTCTGTTTCTTCTGGTAAAGGAATGATCATTTCTGAAGCGGTTGGTTTACCTCTTTTTTTTACTTCATTAACAAAATCTAGATATTGTTTAATGGTCCAATTAGTTCTTTTAATTTCTTTTAAAGTTTTCATTTCTAATGATTGCATAGAAAGAGATAATTGAACTCTATTCTTTAAAATGTCATTTATTTTTATAAGATTATTCCAATTACTTTTTGGGGTTAGACATTCGATATATTGAGGCCAATCATATTTATCCATCACTTTTAAAATTTCATGCGCTAGATCTACATCCTTTTCAAACATTCCCCAGTTCGCGTCAAAAATAAAAACAGTTTTAGTTGCAGACTTTATTGCTGATAATTTTTTTCCAACGTACCACATTTCCTCGGCCAATCTCTTTACGCTAAATGTGGTAATTTTAGTTTGATCAAGACCTTGATCACAAAAAGTGCATAGAAAAGGACAACCTCTTGCAGTCTCAAAAGCAGGAACAAAGGTTCCATCCAAAAATTTATCTAAAAGACCAGTTGTATATGGAGAAGGTATTACATCACGACCTTGCGCTTTGACTGAACCATCCATCCCTATTCTTGTAACATATGAACCAATATTTAATTTCTTCTTATCTTTTGACAGACTTGCGCAACCTACAATTGGTTCATCTTTATCTTTCATTTTTTTTACAGAAAAATTATTTTCCTTAAAGTATTTTATAATTTCAATAAATGTAGGTTCTCCGTCAGTCCAAACAAAATAGTCTACTGATGGTCGCTCAATTAAATATTGTAAAGATTTATCATAAGTTTTGTCTTTGAAGTTATTTTCAATTCTTCTTTGACCTGTACCGGCAGGAAATTCTGGTCCACCTAAAATGCAAAGTGTATTTGGATTAATTTTTTTAGCATAATCACAAATTAGATTAGATAAATATGAATTCCATATGTAGTTGGATATACCAATGATATCTGGTTTCCAATTTTCCAATAAGTCAAATATTTCTTTAGGATCAGTACTCAATTTAACCTCTACCTTATCTTTCTTAAACTGCTCCAATATATTTGCTGCAATATATCCAATACCAATTGGAATAAAATAGGAGTGGGCTCCTACAGTTGTGTGTCTTGGATCACCTAAAAGAACTTTCATATAATTAATTTTTAATATTACATTAGTCAGAATGCTATTAAAAGAGCCATTTTATCTTACAAATTTGAGAGCTAAAATGACCAATATTGACAATTTATAATAATTAAATTAATCGAAGGTTAATACTGAAATGCATGGTGGGAAATCAGTGTGAAATTCATTGGCTGTTCCTGCAACCGTAAAGTCGGAGCGCCACCCAGTATAGCCCGCTGTTGAACGAAGGCCAGGAAAAG
>MDTE01200325.1_pt1 | contig 18918 bp, 17 predicted proteins | sample 811231 | NCBI WGS metagenome assembly MDTE01 (sample SAMN05326651, study PRJNA326480) | marine metagenome | isolation source: seawater | place: Indian Ocean: Red Sea | collected 2010 | reverse complement strand
TGAAAAATAAACACTATAATCTACGATAGAAGTCCTACTCAAGAAAGAGCAGCAAAAGTTGCCACAAAAAGATTACCTGTAATATCTAGAATATTATACGGTAAAGTTTTAAAGGATTTTAGTACCAGAAAATTGACTCCACTTACAAATTCATTAAACTTAGATATTGGTGTAATCATTGAAAATAAAGCAACAAGATTAATGAGAAATTTAAGAAGAACAGCTAAAAAGTACGGAGATTATAATTACAATGCTCTTGAAATTGAACCAAATGCAGATGATTTTATTCACACTTATCTAGATCACGATCAAATGTATGATAGATTCGATGTAATTGGAGAAGAAATTATATATTTTCTAAAGAATAAAAAATTCAGCATTAATGCAAAGAGAGAAAAATATGATTGGGATCCATTTAAAAAATTAAAGAAAAATGATATCGATTTATAAAATTAAACCCTTATTCCAAAAGATGCTAATGCCGATACTGAAGCTTTTCCGGAGATTAAATGTTAGTCCAAATATGATTACAATTGCCTCTATCATTCTATCTTTCTTGCTTCTCTACTTCTTTTGGAATGCACAAGAAAATCCCATATATTTTCTTTTTGTTTCTATTGGATTATTAATCAGAATGATGTTAAATGCTTTAGATGGAATGATGGCAAGAATATACAATATGCAATCAAAATTTGGTGAAATATTAAATGAAGTAGGGGATATAGTATCTGATACTGCGATTTACTTTTCCCTTATTCTATTTGTTAAGGTTGAAATTGCAATTATTTTTATCCTCCTTGCTATTGTAAATGAATTTTGTGGTATAATGGCAAAATCTCTAACTGGAGAAAGAAGATATGATGGTCCAATGGGTAAAAGCGATAGAGCATTTCTTATCGGGCTATTATGTATTGGATTTTATTTTTCTGATTATATATTTGAGATTGTGAATTATATTATAATATTTGCATCTATACTAATAGTTTTAAGTTCATATTTACGATTAGCAAATTCATTAAGAAATGAATAAAATAGTTGACATTATTGATTTAAATGCTGAAATACAGTGGGTTATAGCAATTATATTATCAATTCTCATAATAGCAACAGTATCTTTTTGGGTATGGTCTAAGATTAAGCCAAGTAAATTGGTGCAAGAAATGCAACTTAGAACTAAATCATGGTGGGGGATGTGTTTTATATTTCTTTTTGCATCTACTGTCCATCCAGTTGTAACCTATATAGGACTGGCTTTTCTTTCCTTTTTAACGCTAAGGGAAATTTACACGCTTCTTGATCTTCGTGACGCTGATCGCAATACTTTATTAGCATGTTATTTATCAATTCCTATACAATATTATTTTGCTTATCAAGGATGGTATACTATGTTTCTGATATTTATTCCAGTATTTATGTTTATTATTATACCTTTTCTTCTTGTTTTAAGTGGAGAAACAAAAGATATAATACGCTCAATGAGCATATTACCAACATCGTTAATGTTGGCGGTCTTTGGAATAAGTCATTTAGCACTTCTTATTAGTTTTCCAGACATGAATCAAGGTGATGTTTCTGGTAAGGCCTTACTACTATTTTTAATTTTTATTACTGAGGCAAATGATATTATGCAATTTACATTTGGGAAGTTATTTGGTAAAAGAAAAATACTACCTAAAGTTAGCCCAAATAAAACCTGGGAAGGTTTCATAGGTGGAGTAGTAGCAACTACGATCATTGGTTGTTTAATGGGTTTTTTAACACCTTTAAATACTTGGCAATTGATATTAGTTAGCTCATCTGTTGCGGTACTTGGTTTTATGGGAGATGCGATAATATCAGCAATGAAAAGAGATTTTGGGGTAAAAGATATGAGTGATGCGATACCAGGTCATGGAGGTATTCTTGATAGAGTTGATAGTCTATCTACTACATCATCTCCATTTTTTCATCTAATATATTTTATACTTATTGTATAATGAAAAAAATAATCCTAATTATTATATACACTATATTCTGGAGGTATTTCTTAAGAATAATTATAGGATTGAAATATGTTAATAGAGGAATTCTAAAAAAGAAGAAACATTTTATTTTAATAGCCAATCATAACAGTCATATGGACACAATGGCCTTGATGAGCTCTATACCATCTAGATATATACATAGAGTTCATCCAATTGCAGCTGATGATTTCTTTGGTGGAAGTAAAATAAATAAGTTCTTAATGAGATATACAGTAAACGCTACATTAATACCAAGAAAAAGACCTGAATCAGATACTGACCCTGATCCAATAAATATAATGAATAAACTTTTAAGAAAAAAAAGATCGATAATACTTTTTCCAGAAGGGTCAAGGGGGATTCCAGGTAAAATGAGTGATTTTAAAAAAGGGATAGGCTACTTGGTAAATGAAAATCCAGATATAGATGTTATACCTGTGTATCTTGATGGAGTCCATAAAACACTCCCAAAAGGGAGAGGATTAATCCTGCCTTATAATTGCAAAATTATTTTTGGAGACACCATTCAGTTTAACTCATTAAAAGTTGAAGATGTAGTTAAAACTGCTGAGTTAGAGTTAAAAAAATTAATTAAAATTTAATTTGTTAGTTTTATAGCTTATTTATTATCAATGAAAACAAGACATCTTTATATATTGCTGCTTTTTCCATTAATTTCATATAATCAGAATCCTAATTATTCAGAAGATATTGCTCCAATCACATACGGAAAATGCATTCAATGTCATAGAGATGGCGGTATTGGAGGTTTTTCTTTAGATAATTATGCGGGAGTGGTTGCTAATGCAGGCATGGTTCAACATGTAACATCAACAGGGGAGATGCCGCCATGGCCACCAGATACCTTGTATCAAAAATATGCTTACGAAAATACATTAACAATTGATGAGATAAATACCATTACAACATGGATTGCAAATGGAGTTCCTCTTGGTGATACAACTTTACTTCCTATAAAACCAATCTTTTCAAATGGATCTATTTTAGGCCCTGCTGATTTAGAATTACAAATACCTACTTATGCGAGTCAAGCTACTTCAAATTCTGATGATTATGTATGCTTTTCAATACCAACTGGTTTATTGCAGGGAAGGAAGATAAAGGCAATTGAAGTTATTCCCGGGAACTTACAAACAGTACATCATGTTCTAGTTTCAATAGATCCGATACCAAATAGTTCAGTTATCACAACTACAAATTGCATGGGTCCTCAAGGTAGTATGATATATAGCTATGCACCTGGATCTGCTCCGTTAATTTATCCAGATACAATTAATAATTCATTTGGCGTCGAATTACCTGCTAATAGTAGCGTATCCCTTGCAATGCATTATCCAGAAGGGAGCTATGGTGAAATAGATAGCACAAAAGTTAGATTCTATTTTTATCCCCAAAATACAACTATAAGAGAAATCTCTAATGAGTTTCTAATTAATGTTGGATTGTTTGGACCCCCATTCTACCTGCCTCCAAATCAAATTACAGAGATAACTGGCTCTTATGGACCAACTGCCCAAGATTATTCATTAATGTCAATTTTTCCCCACATGCATCTATTAGGAAAAGATTTAATATGCTATGCGGTTACTCCAACTAATGACACAATTAATCTTGTAAAGATTAATAATTGGGACTTTGAATGGCAAGGATCTTATTTCTTTAAGAAATTTTTAAAAATACCGGCAGGTAGCATGATATATGCTAGAGGAAATTATGACAACACAATTAGTCCTACAAACCCAAATCCAGTTACAGTTCAGTCAGGCTTCAATACAGAAGATGAAATGTTTGTATTCATTTTTCAATTTCTACCATATCAATTTGGTGATGAAAATATATCTATTGAGAACACAAGTATCAATACCGGATTGGATAATCAGAACATTAATCCGACAACAAATAGAAAGTTAGAAGTATTAATTGATATGATTGGAAGAAAAACAAAAATAAAAAAGCGTATTCCTCAAATTTATATCTATAATGATGGAAGTGTTGAGAAAAAAATTATAATTGAGTAACATTATGAAAAATAATAATTACAGTATCTTTTTAGCTTTATTAGTAGTAATAAATTTTCTTATATCATGCATGCCTCAACCCGAAGAGCAATACCCGTTAAACGGATATTCTCCATATGATTATTATTTTGGGGAAGGGGTATGCGACAGTACAAAAAATGTAATTATAGTAAATGCTCCAGAAAGTTCAGATATTGTTTTTTTATTAAGAAATATTGAAACTAAAAAAGTTATAAGAAATACATATATAGCAAAATCAAGCTCCGATTCTTTATTAGACATCCCATTTGGCATTTTTGAGTTTTCATATTTTGGAGGAAATAACTGGTCTGATACTTTAAGCATGAATAATGGAAAAATAAATGGTGGCTTTGTAGAAGATCGTTATTTTGAGAAAATAACAAAAGAGGAAGATAGAATTAACTTTGAACTTGATACTATAGGAAGGTATTATATTTTTGAATTAACATTAAGCAGGGTCGTTAATGGCAACTTAGAGACAACCCCTTCAAACGAAGTTGAATTCTTTAGTGCAGAATTAGATGACTCATATTGATTATTAAAATATGAGAATAGTCCTATCTTTAATTGTTATTTTTCTCTCTATAAATATATATGCTCAAGATGATAATAAGTCATCATTTTTAAAATTAAATAATTTATCGGTTAAAACTCTCCCATATTTTTATGCTGCAGATGTTCAGGGGTATAATTTTTCTGGAACAATTATAGGTATAGAGTATAGTCTTATCGAAAATCGAGTGATTAATAAGTTTTTAGATGCTGAAATTGGATACTCTAAACTTACAGAAGATAATGAGATAAGTAGTGCTCCAAATGGGTACATGTTAAGTTTTAAATACGGATATAAATTTATAACTGATTACAATTTTTTTTCTTCAGTAAGAATTAGGGTATCATATAGTGAAAATCATCTCAGAAATTCTGGTGTAGGTGAGATAAATAGCTGGAAGAAAGAAGATATTCTAAGCATGGGTCCTGAGATAATACTTGGTAAAAGATTTAATCTTTTTAATAATCTATTTATTGATCTTGGCTTAGGGGCAACATATAATTATTCATGGAAGGATTATAAATCATATACCTGGATCAAATATTGGCCAAAGTTAAATCTTCAGATAGGATACAGATTTAAGAAGATAAAATCATGAAGAAGTGTTTATTCTTGATTTTGTTCTTCCCTTTAATTCTAAGTTCACAAGAAATATCAATTAGAGCCTTACCAGTATATTTAGGTTTTTATGGATATGATTATCCATATTTAGGTTCATCGTTAGGTATTGATTACTATATAAATGAAAGTGAATGCATTGGAACTAATATAGGTATTAAAAGTATTGATTTGTCTGATAATGCTGCTGTTGTGTATACAATTAAATCAGGATTAAAAAAATTTACAAAAAAACATTACTTCATAGCATACAATATAAAGCTGTGTATCTGGGATGAAAATAACTCTGAATATTCGGATAATGATACAATATATTCTTATCAGGATAATAGGGCGTCCATTGGGCCTGAAATATCTTTTGGAAAACGAATTTATTTCTCTTCTTATAATCGATTCTTTCTGGAATTTGATTTGTCTGTTGGGGGTGGAGGGTATATTCAAACATCAACAAGCAAAAGAGAAATAATTAAAGATAATTTAATCACAAGGATTAGGGAAAATGATTTTGGCTTGTATTTATCTCCCGGATTCATAATTCAAATCGGATATAAATTTTAAAGAAATGTAATAATTTCATATTATTGTTGATATAATAAATAGATATGACAGGATTAATATTAAGAATTTTCTTTCCACTAGTTCGTTTTGTAAAAGAACCGGTAAGCCCTAAAGGATATGGGGTTAATTTATTGATTAGCATTGTAACATTCACTATTTTTATTTTACCAGTATATATATTTCCACTTACCACTCAAGAAGATGGAAGTCAAATAAATAATGTAGCTAATGTAATATTTGCAATTGCAGCATTGTCTTCTGCCTGGTTTGGACTAATTGCTTTTGGAACATACATGCCTGCAAAAAAAGACAAAAGATATAAAACAGGAAGAAAAGGTAATGATACTGGCAACAAGCAAGGTGGGCTAGTGTTATTTTGCGTTACATCACATTTATTAATTCTTGCATTATTAATATTTGCTCTTATGGAATTTAGAATTTCTGGAGAATGGAAAACCATAGCATTCTCAGGTGATGATGCTTTTGGATGGTACTGGTTATTAATACAGAATCTTATTAATGGGTATATGTATGCCATCTATCCATATTTATACAATCCAGATTTTAAATACAGATAATTATTATTAAGCAGATTAATCTTGAAAGATAAAGTTTTAATTACTGGCTATAATGGAGCATTGGCTAAACAGCTTAAATTCATTTTAGAAAAAAATTTTAATGTAGTATCATTAACTACTAATAAATCAAATGTAAATAAGAAAGATGTGTTTTTCTGGAATATTGAAAATAATGAAATTGATACTGAAGCATTACAGAATTGCAAATACATTGTCCATCTAGCTGGTTTTAGTATAACAAAAAAATGGACCAAAAAAAATAGAATTATTATGCATGATAGTCGCATAAAATCGGCGGAACTTATTTTAGATCATTGTAAGCGGTTAAAAGTTTCATTAAATGCTTTCATAAGTGCATCTGCTACAGGATATTATGGAATGAATGTAAATGGTATACAAAATGAATCAGACATTCCTGGTACAGATTGGATAGCTAATATGTGCAATTTATGGGAAAAATCAGCGGATAAATTTAAAAGTATAAGTAAAAGGATTATCAAGATGCGTATATCTATTCTAATAGATAAGAATAGTGGATTTGTTAAAGAGATAAGAAAGCCATTAAGGCTTGGGATCGCTCCAATTTTAGGGACAGGTAAAGAAAATATGGACTGTATACATATAAAAGATGCTGCTAGATTCATTAAATTTTCTATTACTAACTCAAATATAAATGGGGTCTTTAATATTGCAAATTCAAAAAAAATAACTCAATATGAACTTATAAAAGTAATTAGAAATATATTTTCACCTAAAGCAATATTAATAATGGTTCCAAAGTTTTTAATACGATTTGTATTAGGAAAAAAAGCACGGTTAATCCTTTCTTCTTACAATCTATCAACAACAAGAATTACAGATACTGGATTCATATTTAAGTATCAAAATTTTACAAAAGATATACTATGAAATTAAAAGATATAAATGCGCATAATAGAGACATAAGAGTAAAATTTGACAAGGAGCCTCATTTATATTATGTTGATGGAAAAAAATATGATATCTCAGTAACAGGATTTGTTAAACTATTCTTTCAGGAATTTAATGCTGATGTTATTATAGAGAAAAACTATCAAAAATGGCAAGAAAATAAAGATTCAAAATATTATGGCTTAGACATTAATAAAATCAAAAGAATCTGGAGCGAAAATGCAAAGGAATCTTCTAAGCTAGGAAGTATTTTACATAACGATATCGAGCTGTTCCAAAACAATATACATATCAAAAATGAGACTGTTGAATTTCAATATTTTTTAAATTTTAATGAAAGGGTATCTGATAAGCTTATCCCTTATAGAACCGAATGGATTATTTTTGACGAAAGAATCAAATTAGCTGGATCTATAGATATGTGTTATAAAGATAAAAACGGGAATACTATTTTGATTGATTGGAAAAGAAGCAAAAAAATATCTAAAGAGAATAGCTTTAGGTCTGGAAAAAAACCATTAAATCATATACCGGATTCTAATTTCTGGCACTATTCATTGCAGCTAAATATGTATAAATATATTTTAGAAAAAAATTACGATATTAATGTATCTAGCATGCATATTGTAAAATTACATCCTAATCAAGATAATTATTCAATTATTACAATACCAAATTTACAAAAAGAAATAAATCTAATGATTGAGCATCGTAATACTGTATGTTAATAAAATTGTTAAAAAATGATTTTTACACCGCTTTATAAACACCTATATTAAATTTTATTTTTGAAATTATAAAGTTTTATTCTTTTGAAGTTTTACTGTTCAGTCTTAATTAGCATCTTTTCTATACTGAACATTGTAGTTTGCAGTAGATATTATATATCTTTTTATTTATTACTACTTCTTGAAATAGGTAAATCTGAAATAAACATTGAGGTTGTTTGATTCAAATTAAGTAACATGTATTGAATCATCATGACCAACAATAATAGAAATATATTTTTCTAACACTTAAATAATTTAAAATGACTAAAAAAACTAACTACATTCAATTAATTAAGTTCTGCTCTAAACTAACATTTCCTCAATTAATTGCATTTAAAGAAAAATATAAATCAGATAAAAACAAGGAGTATATGATAGCTACTGAAGTGATAAAGATTAGACTTAGAAATAGACAGTACACATAAGAAAAAAATTAATAAGTTTACAAAACTAGAAAATCAAGTACAAATGAAATTCACAAATAACCTCTATAGCCTATTATTAATAACTACTTTAACAATAATATCTTTTTCCTCTTGTAATAAGTTTTCAAATAACAAATCTGATGAAGATAATTCAGAGTTTGCAAAATATATAAATGCATTTACTTCTGGAGTGATATCAAATCAATCAGATATAATTATTGAACTTAATAATGATTTTGAAATTAATAAAGATGAAATTCATGATTTATCTAAAATACTAAGATTTACACCAACTATTGAAGGGAGTTATTCCTGGATCGATGAAAATACTATTAGATTCATTCCGAGTTCTAAGCTAGGAAACAAAAAAATATATACTGCTGATTTTGATATTGGAAAAATTATAAAAATGCCAAAGGACATGCAGACATTCACGTTTATGTTTGAAAGCAAAGTAATGGATTATAGAGTAGATGTAGAGGGTATTGAATCCTATGGTGATGACTTAATTTGGAATAAATTTAATGGCAAAGTCTATACTTCAGATATTGTGGATATTAATTTAGTTAATGAGATAATTGAAGCATACCAAGATGGAAAAAAATTGAAAATAAAATGGAGTCATGAAAATAACGGTCTAGTTCATAATTTTTCAATTGATAGTGTAAAAAGAATGAAAAGAAGAGGGGTTCTTGATGTTAGTTGGAATGGATCTTCAATAAGTGTAAAAAGAACCGGTAGTGAGAGATGCGAGATACCACCAATCAGTGATTTTAAAGTGATGAATGTAAGTTACACACAAGTCCCAAGTCAATCTGTAATAGTTAGATTTTCTGATCCTATAAGTAAAAATACAGATTTAGATGGCTTGATATATTTTGAGACAAACGAAGATATAGATTTATCAATTGATAAGAATTTAGTTAAGATCTATCCTAAAAATCAGTTAAATGGAGATAAGAAAATTAAAATAAGTAATTCTATAAAAAATATAAAAGGAAATTACTTAATTAATTCTTTTGAATCTTTAGTTAAGTTTACAAGTCCTAAACCTGAGATTAAGTTAATCGGTAACGGTGTGATTTTACCTAGTAATAATGGCTTAATATTTCCATTCAAAGCAATTAACTTAAGTTCTGTAAATGTTAAGATAATTAGAATATATGAAGATAATATAGGTCAGTTTTTTCAAGAAAATAGCTTTACTGGATCAAGAGAACTAACTAGAGTTGGAAGAATTATTTATAAAGATGATGTTCTGTTAACTTCGGAAAATAAAATTGATTATAGTTCATGGAATAATTTTGCTCTAGATTTATCAAAAATGATTAAAACTGAACCAGGAGCTATATATAGAGTCATGATAAGCTTTAAAAAATCGCATTCTCTTTATCCATGTAATGATGATGACTTCGAGGAGTTAGAGCAAGAAACAGATATTGAGGATAAATATTTTGACGATACAAGGTCTTATTGGTATAGTACAAACAATTATAATTATCCAAATAGGTATTATCCTTGGTCTGAAAGAGAGGATCCGTGTAAATTAGCATATTATGCCAGCAACAAAAATACAATTGTAAGAAATGTCTTAGCATCTAACATGGGTATTATAGCCAAGAATAGTGGGGAAGGAAAGATAAAGGCAGCTATTACTGATATAAGAACAACTGATCCAATATCGGGTGCGCGGGTTGAATTATATAATCTGCAAAATAAATTAATTACAAGTGCACAAACAAATTCTGAGGGAATTGCAAGTTTCGATGTAGAAAAAAAGCCATTTTTCTTAATGGTTAAAAAAGGAGCAGATAGAGGGTATTTAAAATTGGATGACGGCTCTTCTCTATCAATGAGCATGTTTGATACAGATGGTAGCTATAATCAAAAAGGAGTTAAGGGTTATTTATACGGTGATAGAGGGGTATGGAGGCCTGGGGATTCTCTTTACATCTCATTCATTTTAGAAGATAAAAATAATAGTCTACCAAAAAATCACCCTGTTATATTTAAATTTTATAATCCAAAAAACCAATTATCTGATGAAATTACACAATTTAATGGTAAAAATGGATTCTACACATTTAAGACAAAAACCAACATAAATGATGAAACTGGAAATTGGCTGGCACAAGTTAAAGTTGGTGATGCATATTTTACAAAATATTTAAAGATTGAAACTGTAAAACCAAATAGATTAAAGATAAATCTTGATTTTGATAATGATATTTTAAGAAATATATATAGTGAAAAGGTTCGGGTTTCTTCAAGGTGGCTACATGGAGCTCCAGCTAGCAATTTAAAAACAAATATAGAATTTACATTGTCTGAAAAAGAAACAAGATTCAGTGATTTTAATGGATATAATTTTGATGATTATATCAAAAGATTTAATTCTCAGAATATCAGACTTAAAGAGAAAGTTTTAAATGATAATGGGGAAATGTCTTTTAATCTACCTATAGAGTTAGAACAAGAATCACCAGGTATGCTTCAATTGAGCTTTACAACCAGGGTATTTGAAAAAGGAGGTGATGCTAGTACTGGAAGGGATTTAATAAAATTTTCTCCCTATAGAAGCTATGTGGGAGTAAAAATGCCTAAAGGAAATACTTGGAGTGGAGCAATAAATTCCGATGAGAAAAATATTATACCAATAGCAACTGTTGATGAGTATGGGAATAAGGTTAATAGGAAGGTTAAGTTAGAAATATTTGAGATTGGCTGGGAGTCATATTGGGAATCATCAAATCCTTATGAAGTTGGAAGATATGTAACAAATAGTTCTAGAAATCTTATTTATTCAGATGAATTTCAAACTAATGATGGATCGTATATGTATGAATTAGATTTAAATGATAATATATGGGGTAGATGCTACATTAGAATTACTGACTTAACATCTATGCATTCAACAGGTGAGGTGTTTTATATGACATATAATGGCTACTGGAGCGCTTCTTCAGTTAATACTGAAGGTGCTGAAATTTTATCATTTAATACAGATAAAAGAAAATATGCTGTCGGCGAAACTGTGAACGTAAGTTTTCCTGAAGTTAAAAAAGGTAAAGCGTTAGTAAGTATAGAAAGTGGTGCTGATATAATTAAGACTTTTTGGGTTGATCTTGAAGAAAATAATTTTAGTTTTAAAACAACTGAAAAGATGGTGCCAAATGCATATCTTAATATTAGCTTAATACAACCACATAAAAATAGCGAGAATGATTTTCCAATAAGACTTTACGGAGTAAAAGGGATTGCTGTAGAAAATCCCGAAACACACTTAAATCCAATTATCATAATGGATGATGAGTTAAAACCTGAGAGCGAAGTTAGTATTGAAATAAAAGAGAAGGATGGTAGAAAAATGACTTACACAATTGCAATAGTTGATGATGGTCTTCTTGATTTAACAAATTTCCAAACTCCTTCTCCTTGGAATACATTTTATGCATGGCAATCATTGAGAGTAAAAACATGGGATATATATAAATATGTTAGTGGTTCTTTTACAGGAAAAATGGCAGGTTTACTTGAAATTGGTGGAGATGAATATGTTAAAAATCAAGATAAGAAAAGAGCCAACAGATTTAAGCCAGTAGTTAAATTTTTAGGGCCATATACAATTGAGTCTGGTAAGACAAGAAAGCATAAATTTAAAATGCCAAATTATGTTGGTTCAGTTAGAACAATGGTTGTAGCAGGAAGCGATGGTTCTTATGGATCTACATCTAAAACTACTTCTGTTAAAAATCCACTAATGACAATTGCTACACTCCCAAGAGTAGCAGGTCCAGAAGAAGTAATTGAAATGCCTGTTAATATTTTTGTAATGGATGATGAAATAGATAATGTAAATGTCAGGATTGAAACAAATGATAAATTTGAGATAATTGGATCTGATAGAAGTAAACTATATTTTGATAAAGTTAGTGATAAAATACTAACTTTTAAATTGAAAGTAAAAGATAAAATTGGAGTAGGTGAGGTGAAGGTAGTTGCAGAATCAGGTAACGAAGAATCTGTATATAATGTGGAAATGGATATCAGAATGCCAAATCCAAAAATTTCAAATATTGTTACAAAAACAATTAATGGAAATCAATCTTGGGAAGAAAAATTCAAGACAATAGGAATAGAGAAAACAAATAAAGGTACTCTAGAAATTTCATCTATTCCTCATATAAATCTTGAAAATAGATTAAATGGACTAATTCAGTATCCTCACGGATGTATAGAACAAACAACATCCTCTGTTTTTCCACAATTATATCTATCTAAAATAACAGATCTAAGTAATGATAAGAAAAAGGAAATACAAACAAACGTTCAAAATGGCTTAAATAAGCTTAAATCATTTCAAACATCAAATGGCGGATTCACATACTGGCCAAATTCAAATAGCGACGCAAACGAATGGGGTACGAATTATGCCGGTCACTTTATGCTAGAAGCTAGTTCTAAAGGTTATGCTATTCCGAATAATCTTCTAGAAAATTGGTTAGCATATCAGACTAAAATGGCAAATAATTATACTCCAAATAAATATACAGATCTTATACAAGCCTACAGATTATACACTTTAGCTCTTGCTGACAAACCTGTACTAAGCGCAATGAACAAGCTGAGAGAGAATATTAATATATCAAATATTGCAAAATGGAGATTAGCTGCAACATACCAACTTATAGGAAGATCTGATATTTCTAAAGAACTTATATTTAATTTAGGGAATAAAATCCTTGATAATGCCAATATTCAATCAAATACTTATGGAAGTGAATTAAGAGATAAAGCAATGATTTTAGAAACAATTGCTCTAATGAAAGAATATGAATTAGGTGAAAATCTATTAAGGGGAATATCAGCAGATTTATCTTCTGATAAATATATGAGTACGCAAACAGCAGCATATTGTCTACTTGCAATTTCAAAATTTATAATGAATGAAGATTCTGAAGAAATGGAATTTACTTATATGATTAATAATGAAGAGAAGGCAATAAAATCAGATAAAAGAATAATAAAGATTGACTTAGATATAGAAAATAGAAAACAAGGAGTTGTACAGGTTGTTAATAAATCTGACAATCTTATTTTTGCTTCAATACAAATTGAGGGAATACCAATGTACAATGGGGATCCAATAAATTATGAAAATAACTTAAAAATGTCGGTTAATTATACAAATATGGATGGTTATCCAATAAATCCAACATATATAAAGCAAGGAACTGATTTCATTGCTGAAGTTGAATTAACACATCCTGGGGTTTATTCTGACTATAAAGATTTAGCTGTAAGTCAAATTTTCCCATCAGGATGGGAGATAAGAAATAGTAGAATGGATTTAGTGCAATCATCAAAAAAAGATGAGATAACATATCAGGATGTTAAAGATGATAGAGTCTATACCTACCTAGACCTAAAACGTAACGAAACAAAAATATTTAAGATTAAACTCAACGCATCCTATTTAGGAAAATATTACTTGCCAATAGTAAATTGTGAAGCAATGTATGATAATAAAATCAGCTCAAACAAAGGAGGTCAATGGGTAGAAGTAATAGAATGATAAAAATTGCTTAAAAAAATATTAAACTATATAAATAAAAATAAATGGTTATATATATGCTTTGTCATATTGATGCTTTTTTATAACTGTATAAAATTTCCATTATTTAAAGATCCTACAAGTACTGTATTAATTTCAAAAGATGGTGATTTGTTATCTGCTCGAATAGCAGATGATGGTCAATGGCGTTTTCCAGAGTCTGACTCTATACCAAAAAAGTTTGAATTAGCCATAAAATGCTTTGAAGACGAATATTTTGAATATCATTTTGGAGTTAATCCAATTTCAATTCTTAGAGCAATAAAACAAAACTTATCAGAAAAAAAGATAGTCAGTGGTGCAAGTACATTAACAATGCAAACAATTAGATTATCAAGAAAAAATAAATCAAGAACAATTAGTGAAAAAATAAAAGAGATTATTCTCTCAATAAGACTTGAATTTTCTAAAGAGAAGAAGGAGATAATGCTTCTATATGCATCTAACGCCCCATTTGGGGGTAATGTAGTTGGCTTGGATGCTGCCGCTTGGAGGTACTACAATAGGTCATCGTTTAAACTATCTTGGGGTGAAATTACAGCTCTTGCTGTTTTACCGAATGCGCCATCATTAATATATCCTGGTAAGAATCAACAATTACTATTAGAAAAAAGAAATAGACTACTAAATAAGCTCTATAGAAAAGGAATAATAGATAAAAATACATGTGAACTAGCTAAAATTGAAAATTTGCCAAATTACCCACACCCTTTACCTCAAACTACATCTCATTTAACAAATAGATTAATTAAAGATGGAAGAAAAGGAAAAGTTACAGTGGTTAGTATTGATAAAAATATTCAAGAGAAAATGAATTTAATTATATCTAATAATCATGATAATTTAAAGCATAATGATATTCATAATGCATCAATTCTAATTATAGATGTTGAGAATCAAAATGTTGTAGCATACGTGGGGAATTCTAACTGCCCATTAGAAGATTCAGGTAGTAAAGTTGACATGATAACCTCACCAAGAAGCACCGGAAGTACATTGAAGCCTATTTTATTTTCTTCATTACTTGATAATGGAACTATCTTGCCAAATAGTTTAGTAAATGACATCCCTACACAAATTCTTAGCTTTACTCCACAAAACTTCTATAGAACTTACGATGGAGTTGTTTCTGCAAGTAATGCTTTGGTTAGGTCGCTTAATATACCTTCGGTTATATTACTAAATAAATTTGGTCAAAAAAGATTTTATGACAAATTAAAGAAGCTCAATATTCACTCCCTAAAAAATAATGCAAAACATTATGGTTTGTCATTAATATTAGGAGGTTCTGAAATTACAATGTGGGAGTTAGGAAAGGTTTATTTAGGTATGGCAAGATCACTAAAAGATTATAAAAAAAATAATTATATGTATGATGCATCTAATTACAATACTTTAGATATAATCAATAAGAAAAAAGAGAAGAAGGTTATGCAAAAAGAAAGCCAATTTTCAGCAAGCAGTATTTGGCATACTTTTGATATTTTAACTGAATTAAATAGACCAATAAGTGAAGGGGATTGGGAGCAATTTTCTTCATCGTCAAAAATTGCATGGAAAACAGGTACAAGTTTTGGTCATAGGGATGCATGGTCAATTGGAATCACTCCTGAATATATTGTTATAGTTTGGGTTGGAAATTCAGACGGAGAAGGAAGAATGGGGTTGACGGGAACGAAAATTGCTGCTCCAATTATGTTTGATGCATTCAATAAACTGCCTAGAACATCTTGGTTTGAAACACCATACAATAATATGATTGATTTATCAGTATGTAATGAAAGTGGTGATCTCGCTTCAAGGTACTGCATAAATACTAGTGAACAGCTTATGCCAGAAAGCTGTAAAAAAGCACAGATATGCAAATACCACAAAATATTACATTTAGACAGCACTCTCTCATATAGAGTAAATAGTTCTTGTTACAATGTAAAGGATATGAAGTTAAAATCCTGGTTCACGCTAAGCCCAATGTGCTCTTATTATCATAGAAAAGTAAATCCATTTTACAAAAAAATACCTGATTTTCATTTAAATTGTCAAAAGATAAAACAAGATAATATGCAAATTATTTATCCAAAGAATAATGCAAAATTATTTCTTCCAATTGGATTAGACGGGAAAAGGAGTAACCTAATAATATCACTTGCCCATAATAACACAAAGAGTTCAGTATATTGGCATCTTGATGGAATGTATATTGGAGAAACAAGTGGTTATCATAAGAAGAAAATTGATGTAAAGCCTGGGAATCATAATTTGACTATCATTGATGATAATGGAGAAGAAGAAAAAATTAATTTCTATATTATTGAGAATTGATCTTGTTTAACTTTATGATTGCATCTAAAGGTCCTGGGCAAAGGTTCTGGTGACAACTAATACATTGAGAAACTATATTCTTATATCTTTCAGTTGATGGATCTTCATTAAATGATTCAACAGATTCATTAAAAGCTTTTGACATGAAAGTTAAGTTTTGAACTAAAAAACTACTGTCCGTTGGCTTTTTTTCATGTATAAAATCAAAATTCAATCTAATATCAGATATATTATTTCCATTTAAAATTTCATTCTGTAAATCTTTTAATTGAAACTGCATGTCTCTCATTAATATGGCCATCTCACTAGCATTATTAGGGTTTTTAAAATTATCTTTGCTAGAACAAGAAGTAAATAAAATTAAAAAAATGATCAAATAAAATTTCATTCTTTTATAATTACTCCATCGGCCATAAAAAGAACTTCATATTTTGGCTCTGTAATTGCATCAATCTCTTCTTGTGATTTTCCATCATCTTCAGCATAATGTCTTTGTAAGTCTACAGTTAAAGTGTCAAGTGATGCTATTCCTTGAACAATTGCCAATTTACCATACACAGTTGTATCCTTGGGGACAAAAAAACCATAATCCTTAAATCTAACAAAAAGGGTATCATAGCCAATATCTAAATTCATCCAACAGCCTTTCTTTGGACATGTATTTATAATGTTTCCTTGAAGTGTTGCAGGCGTCTTTCCTTTTTCAGATACTAATGATAAGATTTCACTATAATTAGATAAAGTTTGATCATCAAATTCAGATCCATAAATTGTTTCGTCAACTTTTCTTATACTGTTTTTACTATTATATATAAAGAGTGACGTGCAAATTATTAGTAATATAATAGTTATAATTTTTTGGTTCATTTGTATATATTTATTAATTAGTAATCAAAAATGTATTTATACTTTTTTTCTTCAAATCTTGCATAATTTCATCCAACATGTTTTCAGATTCACCATTTTTCTTAAAACATTTATTAATATCCAATCTCATGTTTTGATATGATTGCCTAAACTCATTAGCAGCTTTCATTGGATTGCTTTTAATCTTAGATAATTCTAGTTCACTAAAACGAGACTGTAAGTCATTAACAATAGGCTCTACAAAACAATCACATTTAATACTATTTGATTGATTATTTGAATCAATACAATATAAATCTGTCACATCATCAATTATATTTGATTTCTGAAAATATTGAACTAAAAAATATCCACCAAGCAATATTAATGCAAGAAAAAATAGTTTAAATATTAATTTAGTAACTAATTTTAACACCCAGAAAATAATGATTACAGAAAAAATGAGTAAAACGATATAGGTAAACTGCATATGCTGTTATGTTATTTTGCTAATATAAAAAATGATTACCAAATTACTTTGTAACAATATATAATTAAATTAATTTTTTATATAATCATGCAATAATATATATTTGTTGTATGATAAAATTTATTTTCAATCTACTTATATTTATTATAATTTTACCTGCTAATTCTTTTGCACAAGGATGGAATATGAATCTATTAGGATCATATAACTATTCCGTTAAAGCAAATGACATCTGGGGTTGGGCAGATCCAAATGGTAATGAATATGCATTAGTAGGTTTAAATGATGGGTTTTCTGTTGTTAATATTTCTAATCCTGCAAACCCTGTTGAAGAATTTTATATTCCTGATTTAAACTCTACTTGGAGAGACATTAAAACTTGGGGTCATTATGCTTATGTTACTACTGAGGCTGATGCCGGTCTGTTAATTGTTGATCTTAATGATATGACTGGAGGAACTTACTGGCATGTTACTAATTTTACCAACCCGAATGGCTCTAGTGTTGAATTTACTGCAGCTCATAATATTTATATTGATGAGAACGGTATTGCGTATATCTTTGGAGCCTCTTCCAACACAGGGAGCTCTCCAGCAAATGGAGCGATATTCTTAGATGTAGATGCAAATCCTACTAACCCTATATATCTTGGAGAATGGAATGATGAGTATATTCATGATGGAATGACTAGAGGAGACACTCTTTATGCTGGATGTATTTATGCAGGATTATTATATGTAATTGATGTATCGAATAAATCTGCTCCAGTTAATCTCGGATCTACCGCAACTCCAAATAATTTTACACATAACGCATGGGTATCTGATAATGGGAATTTTGTTTTTACCACAGATGAGCAATCTGACGCCTATTTAGCAGCTTATGACATATCGGATCCGAATAATATTCAGGAAGTAGATCGAATCCAATCTAATCCTGGATCCAATTCTATACCACATAATACACATGTAGATGGCAACTTCTTAATTACATCATATTATAGAGATGGAACAACAGTACATGATATTACATATCCAAATAATATGATTCAGGTTGCTTATTATGATTCCTACAGTGGATCTGGTAATGGATTTGATGGATGTTGGGGAACTTACCCATTTTTACCTTCTGGATTAATAATATCATCGGAT
>MDTE01149530.1_pt1 | contig 18919 bp, 13 predicted proteins | sample 811231 | NCBI WGS metagenome assembly MDTE01 (sample SAMN05326651, study PRJNA326480) | marine metagenome | isolation source: seawater | place: Indian Ocean: Red Sea | collected 2010 | reverse complement strand
AATCCACTAGCACCAAGAATTAGGCACTTGCGTCGGGTCATGATGATTGGTTAAGGTCATCAAATTTGATTCCTTGCTTAATCTATGTCGAAGTTACCTTTACCAGTAATCGACTCCACAGGAGTAGGAAAGATTCGTCTGAGTAACAACTTTTTGAAAATAATCCATCCATCAACGAGCGAACCAAGTTTGGCATCTCCAATTCTTGCTCGATAATTTATCGGAATAGATTTGATATTAATCCCTTCCTTAACACATGAAGCATACATCTCTGCTTCAATTTCAAACCTCATTGAGTTTAGTTTCAACTTAGAAATCGCTGACTTAGTAAAACCCCAATATCCTGTGCACAAATCATTACTAGATATTCCATACAATGCGGATGCAATCCAAGTCAGCATATGGTTGCCGAAAAAATTCATTCTTGTCATTGCTCCTGGCTCTATTGTGCCATGTAATCTGTCACCAATAACAACATCATTTGAAGCCAAATTACGAACAAATGTTGGAATCTCTGCAGGGTCATACGTGCCATCTGCATCCAGCATAACCAATGCATCTTTGTTAAGCGAAATAAATTTGCTAAACCCAGTTCTCATTGCTGCTCCTTTACCATAACCGGCCTGTTTAATCACTACACATTCATATTTTTCAGCAATCTCAATCGATAGATCGTTACTTCCTCCATCGATGACCCAAATCTCAGTTTGCCAACCCATTTGACTCAATTTTGCTTTAGGAATTAGTGGCAAAATCTCTCGTAGTCCATACTCCTCATCCAATGTGGGAAGCATCACTACAAGATTCTTCATTGTTAGTGTCACCGTCTCACTGGTTTTGATGCCTTCGATAAAATGCCAAGTTAAACATCAATTTCTAACCAGTGTAGTCTAATTCCCGTGGTGTCTACTATTCTGTCACCACGGCCAGAAAGGCCAGATGGATTCAGCCAAATGTTCGATGAAGTATCGTCATCCCAAGAAATCTCCATCGGTATGGAGTTGAAGGTTTGATTCAACACGAAACAATGAGAATGCCAACCAGAATCAGTATTTTCTACCTTGGAAGATTGAGAATTAACAGTTAGGGTGAAATCGTCAACATTGCCTACAGATTCGAAGAAAAGGCAAGATTTTGAGCCTACAAATGCAGTTCTTGTTAAGTCAAAGCGAATCTGAGAGTTTTCACCTTCTTCAATAAATGCTCTATAGTCGTGATTCATTCCATCTAGAGCAGCATAACGATTGTCACGCCAAGGTGCGAGGCGCATCTCGCAATTCTCTGTGCAAGAGGTTTCGTTAACCGCTGCTAGTGTTGATTGTTGTGAATTGCCAGCTTGATTAAACTGCCATAATCGACTGCCATCAAAGTCCTCAATTATACTCCAGTATCTTGATTCAGCAAGTCGCCAACCAATTGTACCAATTGGCGAACTTATTGCATAATTTATTCCCAATTCTGTTATTTTAGTAATATTGTCATATTTAATCGCAGAGGTTGCTAGAGGATGAATTGTAGAATCAATCTTTAGTAAACCCAAGGAAGGAATACTGGTACTTTCGTAATCACCTGACAAATCGTATATGTGCCCCCAGTGATTGTTTTCTGTGTAAATTATACTATTATCTGGCAGATTTTCTAATGCCGTTCTGATTTTTAAATCGCCTTCAGTAACCGGTCTTAATTCATCATGTTGAGCGATTTGCAGTGCAATGATATTGGCCAATAAGACCCCTACAAGTACAGATGCAGTAACAACCTTGGCAATTTTTTCATTGGTTGCTGGATCCCAATTTATCGATAGTAAACCTCGTTGAGATTCGAGTGAGTTTAACCCAGTCGATGGACTGAGCCATAATGCTCCCAGTGCTGCTAAGGGAATGTGGAATGCATGTAGACCCATTGAGTATAATGTATAGGACAGCAAAGATAAAACTGGAATATCTTGCAATCCTTCAATGAGGTGTATGGATGTCAGTAACCAAAGTAAACCAATCCATGAAACTATTAATCGGCCTTCCACAGTTTTCCTTAATTTCCATGCTGCCATAAGTGAAAATACGAGTAGTAAACCGTTGAAGGTAATCAGTGGCCTGCCGCCTTGCCAACCATACTCTGCAAATACTGCCGTATCTAACATTCTTGGTGCTAGGAAAATTATCGAAATGGCAGCTGTAATAGTAATTATTACTGAACAAGCAAGTAACAATTTCTGCAGATTTTCACTGTATTCACTTCTTAAACTAAGGCCGATGACTACATGAGCAATCATCAACATCCCAAGATATATCATACCAGTTGGATGAATTAGAGCAACACATGAAACTGCTAGAATGAATCCTCTCGTATGATGTGCACCCCTACTGGATGAAGGCCGTAATAACACGAGAAGCCCTACTACAACACCCAACTGACTCGCAACTGTAGGATAGCCAGAGTCATAGGCTTTGGCAAATAAACCAAAGCCCAAAGCCATGGTGACAAAAAATTGCCCACCTGCGCCATGATGGTCCATGGCACCTGCAGCACCAATTATCAAAACTGCTAATGAATAATGGCCTAACTGGAACACTGCTTGACCAGAATCTATGCCGATAGTATCGCCTAACCAACCGGCCAATGCTGGAAATGCTGGAGGGTATGTCCAAGAACCATTGTTGACTCCTGTCAATACCATGTTGCCATGTTCACTAATCTGTCCTGCCAAAACGGCAAATCCGATCCAATCCACTCCAAATGGTAATTTTTGAAATATTGGTAAAAGAAGAATCCCAAGACACAAAACACCTCCTAGAGCAAATCCCAATTTACCTCTATGTGATTGAAACCACTGTTGGGCTGCAACTTCATCAGTGATATCTTGGTCATCACTTTCCATAACCATTCCATGCATTGCTGCCTCCAATTTCTGCCACTGAGTTAAGCCTTTTTCTTCGTCAATTCGACGCTTTAAGTGAGCAATAGCCAAGGTGTTTAACAGTAAAATAACTGCAGAGGCAAAACCCCATGTCCATAGGCCTGATAAAACGACTAATCCACAAACACCGTAAACAAGCAAGAGGCCTAATGCTGGACTAAGCATGGCTTTGCGCCATTTGTCAGCCGTTCCATCCAGCACTTTACAAAGAGCGTAACCAGGTATGATGCTTATTGCCAACAATACCATGGTGGCGACAAACATACGGCGCCCTATGCCACTAAGGTCTTGACTTTTCGGCCAATAATCAATAATATCCGTCAATTAGCATAGCCATGGCAGGAACTGGAATGCTATTCCACCCAATAGTAAAACTGCCTACTCAGTATTGGGTTTTTGACTTTACAAAGGGCGTAAAATCAGATTGGCAATGCCCTTTAGATTACCAGATTGGCAGGTATGATGAACATCGTCCTGGGATGTATACTTCCGAGATATTTTCTGGTGAAAGAGACCTCCATGTTGGACTGGACATTGGAGCACCTGTTGATACAGAGGTATTTTGCTTTGCAGATGGCATGGTATTTAGCAAAGGAGTCAACCCAGAAGCAGGCTCTTACGGCCCTACCATAATCACACAGCACGAGTTACAACTACCTATTTCAGTTGGTTCTAATGAATTGACAGAGTTGCGTAAATTCTGGGTTCTGCACGGCCATCTGTCTACCAAATCATTGGACATGGTAGAAGTTGGCGATACAGTTTCAAGGGGACAATTGATTGCTACAATCGGCAATGAGCATGAAAACGGAGGTTGGCCTCCTCATATACACATTCAAATCTCATTGGCTGAACCCGTTGATAATGACCTTCCAGGAGTGGTGAAATTGTCAGAGAGAGCTGAAGCATTAGAGACTTACCCGGACCCAAGGCTAATCGTTGGTCAAATCTATTGATCAGTTTTGGTCGGCTAAGAATTTTTTCAATGAATTGATTGGCCCAATTGATGATGGATCTTTTCCGTGAACTAGTGCTACTGCGATGGAAACCCAATCCATGATGATACACAGGTGTAGTAATGCTTCGAGTAATGATTCACCTTCACCATGAATTCTCCAAGCTAAATCACTAGGGGTATGAGCAATCATCCATTCTAAGCGCTTGACAACTCTAGAGTGCATACCATTCCAAGTCAAAAATAGAATGACATGTTCTCCAACACTGAAGTCGGCATCGTCTCCCACACCGCCCCAAGCAACACTTTCATTGTGATTCATTTCGGGGAAGGTCCCAATTCTAGCAAATCTTGCCGAATTTTCGTTTAACTGATTCTTAAATCGATTTAATGCAGGCATCAATTCTGTAGGCCCCAGTAATGCAATAGGCTGTGTTGCTATGTATGAAATCAATTCGATAAAATCGGGGTCTTGTTTAGCAATGAAGTCATAATCATCAACTACAGATTGTAGTCTTTCAAGCATTATTTCATCATCTTCATCGTCGGGTAGAATCCCAATTCCTCGGAATAGAGCAAGTTGTCGAGCAAAAATATGCCCGAATGCAGAACGAGGTGGCTGGCCACCAATAGAGGGTATGAAGTAACAGTTGTAATGGAGTTCTGCAAGTCCAGAAAGTATGCCTCCAGTCGATATGACAATAACCGTGGCACCGGCTTTTAGAGCAATTTCAGTTGCCTCAATCGCTTCTTCAGTATTGCCGCTATGAGAGGTAGAAATCACCAACCATTTTTCATCCCACCACGATGGAATGACATAATCGCGTTGAACTACGACAGGTACTTTGCCCTTTAGGTTACACAATGCAGAGAGAAAATCGCCACCAGCAGCAGAACCTCCCATGCCAAGTGCCAAAACGCCTTTCCATTCATTATTGCTAATTTCTTCCATCCACGGATAGCGTTCTAAGGTTACATTTCTGAAACCCTTACGGATATCTTCAACGAATACACGTGTGAATCCAATCATATCTTCACTGTCGAGCGTTGTTGCTAACTCATTGAGGTCGATATCCGCCATCGATTGATGGTGTGGCTCATCCTTTTTACTCTATACTACTATTTTCATCAATTGCCATGGTATGCAGAGCAATCCACTCTCCGTCAATACGAGCGATTCGAGCATTAACTCTGCCATTATGGTCCCAAGGCAATCTAACCGATGCCATGACCCAAGTGGTTGGGTCGAGAAATTCTCCAACCGAAGAATCTTGATTGATTAAATCGACAACAATGTGCTCAGACATTCGAGATTTGACTTGTGAAGATTCTAGGTCTCGCCAAGTCGCACCAGTTCTCTCTTGCCGGTCTACACGCTCTAATATCGCACCATCTTTGGTCCAAGATGAAGGTCTCCAGAGATTATCTCGCCATCTTACTACATCACCTAACTCATAACCAGGTTTTCGGTAGAGTAGTGTCAATCTAGTTACATCGATTCCGTCTTTGCGGCCAACGGTTGAGTTTGTCTCAACAACTTGTCCACCATACTCTTTTGTTAGGTGCCTGCCCCAAGCCCTTGCAAGGCCTTTACTGCCCATTACCACATCATATCCCCCAGTTACGGGCCCTTCATTTGTTATGAAGAACATAGGATCATCGGATAATGATTCTTTAACAATATCGAGAGTAGCCCTTAGATTTTGAAATTCTTCTTCGCTTAATTTTCTACCAGTTGAGCGAAGTTGAACGGTTGCTTCATAGTAATTTCCTGCTCTGCGAGTACATGTCAAACAAACTCCATTGGCCATTCTTGCACGCATTGTGTGTTCTTCTTGGAATAGTAGCGATTCAATAACTCCCTCCAATTGAAGATAGATTAGTGTATGTCTGTCAGATACAGTTCTAGTCTCAACCCCAATAGCAATATCTTCAGCATCAACATGAAATTTTAGATTCCTTTGAATCAATTCATCCCATACCTCATCTTCGGTGATATTGACCCATTTACCTTGAATCTCAACAATACCGCATCTTGCACATCTTACCCAGGGCACATTCTCAGGTACTTCTGCTAATTTGATGCGCTTACGTAAGCATGATTCACACATGCGGTCACCAAATAATGGTGGTGGTGAGCCACACACTAGACAAAATTCTGCGCCGAGTTCAGACATGCCTTCACCAACCCGCCGTAGAAGCATCTTGGTTTCAATCTGTGCCAAGATTATTCTTCATCGTTATCATTTATGCTAGCAATAGAATCGACGACTTTCGAATCAACATTCAAACTCTCTTCCATAGCGATGATTCTTTGTTCCATCGTTCTACTACGAGACACGATTGTCCATGTCCATATTGCGATAGCAAAAATCATGCCTAGGTAGGCAATTGATAGGTATGTTTTGTCATCCATTTACTCGCCATCCAATTTCTTTTGTAATCTCTCCAAGCGTTGCTCAAATTTGGTAATTTCCATCGAAGTCAAGATATGGCCGATGATTAGAATGGTAAATGACAACGCACCAATCATCAACACTAGAGCCATATCTCCCGAAATAGAACTACCCTCGTCGCCAGCGATAACAGGGCCAGGATGACGAATTACCCAAATCCTTGTTGCTACGTAGGTAAGAGGAACTAGTACGAAACCATACAGGCCAAAGGTTGAGAATGTGTCTCTACTTTCAACACCATCAGGCTGGCTTTGTCTACCTAAAACCAAGAATAATGCCAGCAGTGTTAGTAGACCAAATGTATTGAGTCGCCAATCTTCCCAGTCCCATGGAGTGCCCCATTCAGCAGCTCCCCAAACACAGCCTGACCACACTGCCATAAGCCCACATGCCAAGCCAGCCTCAGAGCCAGCAACATGTAATTTCCACCCCAAAGGGCTGCGTTTGAACATCCACATTGCTGAGCCAATGAACAATACTGCAAAGGCGATGAATGCTGCCCAAGCCGCCGGCACATGCCAATAAAAAATACGCTGTGCTTCAGGGGATTCGAAGGCGTCAATATTCACGCTTGGAGCCCAATTAAACGCGAGGTAAAGAGTGGTCATCAATCCAAGAAATCCCGTCGCGAGTAGTACCTCTCCCATCTTTACTCGCATGTAGCCGGCTCGTAAGTCTCCTTATTGAAGTTGAAGGTTATAATTTTGCGCAATAATCGACAACTATGCCCCATGGAAGGATAAGAATTGGAGTGAGTAACCTGATAAATACTGCATTACTACGTGCTAACCGAATAGTACTCATTTGTAAGAATCTAACCGCAAAAGAGGTAACAAGTGCAATTATACCTCCAGCCACGATTATTCTGAAATCAACTGATTGAATAAAAATCTGCATTGCAATAGCCGTGATAATTAATCCACTCATGAGGCTCTCAAGGTATGAGTTTGGCACATTATTGCTCTGTGCTCGCCACCAGTCTATCGAACGTTGTTCGGAAAGTATCTTGAATACGGGGTCGCCTACCAATCCCATGGTAAATGCTGGAGCGAGAGTGAAACCCATCAATAGTGTATGATTTTCGGTCAATGTTAGTGGGTCGACAATCGATAATAGTCCGCCCATCACAAGTAATGCTGCTAACCAATTTCTTTGAAGTGAAACGAGTGTGCTAAAATTTAGATTCCAGCCAATTTTTGTCTTTAGCAAAGGATAGCTCTTGTCTACTGCACTAACCGGCCATATATCTTCAAAAGCAGGCTTTAGCGGAGTAATATTACTCAAATCATGCAGAGATGTAGCACACTCTTGCAATCTTTTGTCATGTGAAGCAATTACAATTGCATGGCCTAAATTTCTTAGCATGTGAATGTGTTCTACCAATTGTTCTACCGATGCATCATCCAGTCCGGAATCGGGTTCATCAAGTAAAATCAGCGTGCTTTCTTTATCAATCATTCCTGTAATGAGGCCGCTAATAACGGCTACCTTTCTTTGTTGTCCGCCAGACAAGTGTGCGATTTTGTCATTTCGACGATTGGCTATCTGATAACTTTCAATGATTGATTTAGAATCGAATAATTTGCCTGATAAGGCGGCCACATTGTCCAATTGCTGTTGAACTGTTTGACTTGGAACGAGGCAATTGGATTGTAGAGTGAGTCCAAATGGCTTCAGAGGTTTATTCCTTCTTCCTTCACCATCACAAACCACTTTCCCGTGATGCTTTACCGATCCGCTTTCCATTGGTAACAGGCGTGCAGCGGTTTCAATAATTGTTGATTTACCAACACCATTCGCGCCGTGTAAAACCACGCATTCACCGGCATTGACGGTCATCGAAAAATCTTGCAAAACAACACCCATGCCACGACGAACGGTAACATTGTTCAGCTCGAGGATGGGCTCTGCCATGGTTGAGCGATTGGCTAAACAGCAATGAATCCTACCATTTAATCACTTTTCTGCACTAGTTCAAAAATGGTAAGCCCTAACCAGTGTCATGGCGGCCCAATATACGCAGTTTAGCGTCGTTGAGAGTTGCTTGTTTATCGCGTGGCTAGTGGCCGTTTTTTGGCCGATAGTTTACTCATACCGTCACAAGACATCATTCGCTCTTTCGATGACGGTTGGATTACTATTGGGTTATCTTGTTCAAGTGATATGGTCTTTATTTTACAATTTTGATTTGGTTTCATTGTGGTTGTGGGAAGATCTCTGGATGCGACCAACCGAAGCAAAGGAACCCTCAGGGTGGATAACATTTGTATCTGCAGGTTTCCTTCATAGCCAATTTGATGCGACTCACGTTTTAGGTAACATATTGGTAATTTCTTTGGTAGGTATTCCACTTGAACAAAGGCTGGGTAGAACAAGATTTGCTGTGATATATTTTATTGGATTATTGGGGGGTTCAATAGCCTGGTTTTTATTCAACATAGACTCATCAACACCAGCCTTAGGGGCATCTGGGGCAGCATTTGGACTCTTTGGTGCATACTTGGCTGGTTGGCCAAAAGATGAGATTCCATTTCCTTTAATCTTGATACGGAAATGGCCGGTATTCTACCTCGCAATGATTTACTTTGGTTTGGAGTTGGTAAGAGCATATTCAACTTACGGCTTGGATAGGCCTAGTGATATCGGTCACATGGCGCATTTAGGTGGCTTCATTCTTGCTTATGTCATGCTACCATTGGTGGCTAAAGGCGGGCCGCATCCACTCGGCATCGAAGATGGCGGTCCATCCTCGTCAAGTGAGGTAATCAATCGGTTACGACAAATCAAGAACAAAATGAAAGACCTTTCACAATTAGGCAATCCTTGGGAATCACAAGACTTTGATTTGCCTAAGCATCTTAGAGAGCCGGTACAGAGTTTGATGGATTCAAGTGACGAGCCAGAAACCAGACAGGCTTGGATGGAACACATCGCTGATATCTCTACTTGTCCAATTTGTGAAGAAAAGATTGGAGTGATTGAGCGTTCAGATGGCCCTCATCTGCAATGCTCTAACAACCCAGAACATTTCAACTGGCCATAATTCCCCAAACCCCCTAAGGGGGGGTTGGGGAAGACTCGAGAAAAGGATACTATCAAAACATGGTTAACTCTCAGGCTATATGTCGAAGGGGTTTTTTTCAATGAGTTCTAATGTAGGTTTGCGCCGCTCTGCGATATTAATCGCCTTGATTTTCTTGATTGCTGATTGCTCTTCAGCCGCATCATCACTTACTCCTGATAGCGATGAAAATTACTACGAATCCCCTCCAATTACTCATGCAGAGCCGATTTTAGTCGATGGTCTTCCACCCTTGATGTGTGGCGAGGAATTGTGCGATAGGCCTCTTAGATTGAACCTTAGAGGCGATATGCCGGCCTCAGAGAAAAATGGTTGGTGGCTTGCTTATGGTCCAGATTTGGATTGGAATGGTATGGACGACCGTTTACAAAGAGTGATAGCGGGATTTGACTCAATCTCGCCAACTGCAATCGTCGCTGAAGATGGAAAGAAAACAGTCGCCATCGTAGTTGATTATGCTTGGCACCCAACTGAGGTAGAAGTTGTCGAGTTACAAGAAGTCCTTTTTTCTCACGGCTGGATTGGAGAGGAATCAGGCGCTTGGTTTGACCAGCCAGAAAGCATTGATTCAATTGTAGTCGATAAAGTGCCTGTTAGTGCTTTGATGGATATTTATCATCTAAACGGTGTAGTTGTTATTGAGATGCAAAACGTCATGGTTCCGACCAATGATGTTGCTGGAAAAGCGACCCGTGCCATGCCATCAGATGTTTACACTGAAACCGCTTATGAGCGAGGCTATTCAGGCGATGGAGTCGTTATCGCTGTTTTGGATACAGGAGTTGACAATGAACATCGTTCGCTAAATGATTTTGATGATCAAAATGACGCTCCTGACACCAACCCACTCTCATATGATGATCACAAGTGGGTTGCTGGATACGATGCTACATCAGCTGCAGCAAATCCAGATGGTAGTCAAGACCCAGATGACGGGCAAGGTCATGGAACTCACGTTGCAGGTTCAGCGCTTGGGACTGGTGATTCTTCTAGAGTTCACAGAGGTACAGCACCTGGTGCATATCTTGTGGACATCAAGGTTTTGACAGACGCTGGCGGTACAAACTCACAGTACTCAATTAGCGGTATTCAATGGATGATAAATAATGCTGATACAGACTGGGGGCACAATTCTTCGAGTAGAGGAATTCAAGTAGGATCCATGTCTTTTGGTTCGGTTTCCTCGCCCTTAAATCCTGGAGACGAGGGCGATAATGGGACAGGTGGAGAAGCCAGACTCATCAATAACGCCACCGAAAATGCAGACATTGTTTGCGTTATTGCTATGGGTAATGACGGTACAAAGAGAGTGCCATCGCCAGCAAGTGCAGATTTGGGCTTCGCTGTCTCATCAGCATCGGATTTTGGTACAACCAACAGAACAAATGACGGTATCTCAAGTTTTACCAATTATGGGCCTAGACTTGACGATGGAGACGATAATGAATGGGATGAACTCAAACCAGATATTTCGTCCTATGGTTCTAACATTATATCGGCAACTGCGGCAACGGGAACTTCTTTCCCGGGAGCACCAAGGCCTGAAGCGGATTCAGATTACGATGAGAAAGATGGCACTAGTATGGCAACCCCGATTGCTTCAGGGATTGTCGCATTAGTAAGAGAAGCAGCACCGTCTTTGGATGCGTTTGAAGTGATGGATGTGATTAGAAATTCATCTGAACTTAGAGATAAACCGGCAAATACTGTGTCAGACCGATGGCATGAAAAATGGGGCTTCGGACTAATCGATGCCTCTTGTGCAATTGATTTTGCATTGAATCAACCTTGTACTCCGCTAGAGGACACCGGTGTGGTCAATCCTCCACCAAGCGGTAACGGTTCAGGTGATTTTGTATCGATCAGTCAACCATCTAATGATACATGGTGGTTGGAAGGTAATACCGCAACTATTTCAGGTACGACCGATTTCCCATCAAGTGAGCAATTTGATCAAGTTCAAGTAAGAATCGCTCAATTTTTGGAATCAGGTACAGAGCGCGAATTAAAACCATGGACGATAGCTGGAGGAGAAATTGATAATTGGAATTTGAATGTCAATGTTCTAGAAGATTGGATACAGGCGGATGAAGAATATGTTATTGTCAGCGTTAAGTTATACGATACCGCGACACAGTCAGAATCGAATATTGATTTTAGAGTAATCAATTTGGCTAGAATGAAAGTGACGATTGCTAGTCCAACAGTTGGACAAAGTGTTAGTGGTATGGTCGAGTTTAGCGGTACTGTGGATGGTGTTCAACATGACTTCATGGAATACAAAGTCGATAATGGGGAATGGGAATTTGCTACAGATTTGCCCGAGTTAGAAGTTGGTAGTCAAGATTGGTCTTTCAATTGGGATTCAACTACTGTATCTGATGGCTCTACTCGTTTGAGTTTCCGTATGGTCAATGAATCTGGGGTTAAGACTGATGACATTCGACGTACCATCGATGTCGATAATATGCCTGCAGCACCGGATTTTGTGTTTACCGGTGTCGTGGAAGTACTTGACGAGGTTGGATTGCCAGTACAATCTGCAGTTGCTGGTTCAATCCTTACAATAAAATTCAGCATAGAGAACGTAGGTGACTTAGATGCAGATGATGTATTCATCAAGCTAGATGCACCTGGAGATAATTCTGATGTTTATCCATCAGACATAACAATTTCAAATTTAGATGATGGAGACGAAGCAGAAATCACTCTTTATTGGTGGGCAACAGAGGTAGGCTCGCATACCGTAACTTTGGCAATCGACCCCTCAATGAATTACGATGACCCGAATCCAGAGGACAATTCTTACAGTTTCACTTTCGAAGTTGAGGAACGCCCCGAGGAGCCAACATTGCGCTTCATGCAAGGAGCCTATCAAACACTACCACTTATTCCAATACCTGGTGAGCAGTACACGATAATCGTTAGAGTGGACAATCTCGGTCAAAATGATGCAGCAGGTTTGACTTTGACATTGTTTTCGAAACTCGAAGGTGTTGGTTGGACTGATATTGGTCAAGACACTATCACAGTAATACCGGGCTCAGATTCGAGTTCAGGATATGATGAAGCAAGATTCATTGTTCCCGGTAATCTGTCTTCTCTTGGCGGCACGGACTTTAGAGTCTCCATGTCAGGTGATGGCGTAGAATCAGAATTCTCTGAACTTCGCTTTACAGTGGTCTCAAATAATGTCGGATTGGATTCTCCAGTGCGTCTTAACTTGCTTTCCGGTGAAGAAATAATTGACTTTATTGGAATGGAAGAAAGCGGTTTGTTATTCACTACAGTAGATGGAGAATTACACGTAAGAACTGTCACAGAATCATCATCTGGTGCATGGGCTACTTTGGCTGATGTTAAACTGGCAGATTCTTGGGCTGGAGAATTAACCGCAATACTTCGTGATGATGGATTAGTACATGCTGCTTGGACTGAGAATGTCCTAGATCAGCAAGGATACTTTTTGTCTCATATTGCTATGACTTCAATTACTAGCGCTGGTGAAACAACTGAGAAGCAAACACATATGCAACCTGTCAAACTCTCCGAGGGCAGATATTGGGGTCTCGATATGGCCAAGAGAGGCGATAGAATCGTCTTAGCAGGATATCACAGAGATATAGCAACGGGAGGTTCATACAACGATATAACGTCAATTTTTGTCTTGATGTCTGATACGCCATTGATTCAAAGTTCATGGAGTTCAAGTTATATTTTGGCAAATATTGACATCAAACCATCACAAGGTGATTCATTAGCAATTGCCTTAGGTGAAGAAAATATGCATATTCTATATCAAGAACTAAGAGATGATGTAACAGGTATCGAACGTGTTGGATTGATGTATGCACATGGTAAAGAATGGATTCCATCTTGGTCATTCCAATACTCTGTTGGCGATTATGCCTCTAATGCTCAGTTAGAAGTTTACCAAAAGAACGACCGTGATGTACTTACTGCTACTTGGGTAGAGGGCTTTGGTGGAGAATCAAAAGTAGCTTATGTGGTTACTGATAATTCATGGTCTGCTGATGAGCCTGAATACATCGTGGCTGCAGGAGTAACAAATCTAGTGATGTCATCTTATGGTGATGATATATCACTAGTATATGATGAAATCAATGTTTATGGTCCAATGACGCGTTATGGAATGATCGATGTTGATAACAATGAATTTGCCTTGTCCAACTTGATTGCTGAGGGCTTCACCACTGGATATGCGACTACCAAGGAAGAGGGAATAGTTCTAGTTTCATCAAGCAGTGGAACCTTGTCTTTCAAGACCATTGTCTCTCTTGAAGCCGAGAAAATCAATACCGAAGAGAAATCATTCTTGGATACGCTATTAGAGCCATTACCAGGCGATTCTATGACCAAAGCAATAATGCTCATTTTCGTTGCATTAATCATTTCTTTGATATTCATGTATCTTGTTGTCTCACTTCGTAGAACTAACAAGGAAGTAGAAGAGCAAATCTTGTCAGCAACTTTGGTATCAAGTGAAGATGATGTCGAGATTATGGTAGACATTGAGAGTGATGATGAGCCAATAATGGCGATTGATATGGACGCAGAGGAATTGGTGGTCCAATCTGCAGTTTCTCCAAAGGTAGAGATAGTCGATGAAGAGGAAGAAACCCTTGAGGAATCATTAGCTGCCAAAGTTGAATCAGGGGAAGGCAATTCACGTCTTCAGCGCAGGATGAAACGTAAGCAGCAACGAGAATTGGTTGAGATCACTGAAAAAATGATCAATAATCTCCCGCAATCCGTTGAACCTGCACAAGCACCTACAGATGCAATATTGCCTATACCCGATTTACCAGTATTGCCTGATTTGCCGCCACCGGCAGACGCAATCCTTCCAGGTATGCCATTACCAAATATTCCTGTGCCTCAAAAAGAGGCAAATTGTCCCGAGTGTTCAGCAAAGTTCACAATTAAGGATTTACGTTTGACCAAGGTTACCTGTCCAATTTGTAGCGCTACAGTAGAATTGTAGGTGTGATTATGTGCGGAATCTTTGGATATATGGGACCAAAACAGGCTGCTCCAATTCTTGTTGAAGGACTTCGTCGTTTAGAATACCGTGGATATGATTCATCCGGTATTGCACTAAAGAATGGAGATTTTAGCATCTATAAGAAAACCGGCAAAGTTGTAGAATTACAGGCAATTTTACCTGATAAGTTACACGGAAATTTAGGAATCGCCCACACAAGATGGGCTACACATGGTGCAGTTACCGACCCAAACGCCCATCCACATCTTTCAGAAAATGGCAAAGTTGTCATCGTTCATAATGGAATAATTGAGAACTCACGTACATTGAGAACTATACTGAAAAAGAAAGGAGTTGTATTCAACAGTGAAACAGATTCTGAGGTTATTACTCATATATTGGAGTATGAACTTAACAGGGATAATTCACCTACTGATGCACTTCGAAGAACTTTGAGCAAATTGGTCGGTACTTGGGGCTTATGTGCAATTTTCTTAGACCACGATGTCATGATGTGCGCCAGAAATGGTTCGCCGTTAATTATCGGTCAGGGCGATGGAGAAATGTTTGTTTCAAGCGACCCACATGCACTTTCGAATCATACACAACGTGTTGTTTTCATGGATGATGGAGATATTGCAACCTTGACAAGAGATCAAATCACTATGAGTAATATTCACGGTGACTCCTTTGACACAGATATTACAGTTCTTGAAGAGGAATGGCAAGAAGCGGAGTTAGGTGAATTTGAACACTATATGCTCAAGGAAATCTATGAACAACCAGATTCATTGAGACAGTGTATTAACGGCAGACTGGACCGGGCAAGAGGTAATGGTAGACTTGGTGGATTAAATCTAACACCACTAGAATTATCTAAACTCCCCCACGTTAGGTTGTTGGGCTGCGGTACAGCATATCATGCAGCAGAAATTGGTGGTCTACTAATCGAATCATTAGCGAGAATTCCATCGGTTGCTCATATAGCAAGTGAATTTAGAACCAATGAACCAGTTGTGAATCCAAACGCATTGCATTTTGCAATTTCTCAATCCGGGGAGACTGCAGATACGCTAGCTGCCTTGAAAGAAATTCAACTAAAAGGTGGCTCAGTTCACGGGGTTGTCAATGTTGTTGGCTCATCAATAGCAAGACAATGTGGCAAAGGTGTGTACATTCATTCTGGACCTGAACAAGCGGTTGCATCGACAAAAGCATTCTCAAACATGGTTGCTGCTCTAACGATTTTTTCAATTCAAGTTGCTCGTTCTCGCTCCCTTAGCAAAGAAAAAGGCAAGGAAATCATCAATGGTTTACAACAAATTCCACATTTGATTGAGGAATACCTTGGCAATCAAGGGCCAATTATGGAGGCGGTAAATCTAGTCAAAGATGCCAAGAGCGTACTCTTCTTGGGTCGTGGAATCTCTGCACCAGTTGCTAAAGAAGGTGCTCTAAAATTAATGGAGGTCGCATATATCCCCTGCCTTGCTTATCCAGCAGGTGAAATGAAGCATGGCCCAATTGCGCTATTAGAAGAAGGTAGCCCGGTGATTTTTATTGTCCCTAATGATCATGTCAAAGAAAAGTCACTTTCAGCAATTCATGAGTGCCGGGCTAGAGGTGCAAAAATCATTCTGATTCATGAACTGGGCGATGATATTGGCGAAGATGGTGATATCAACATACCAATACCAAAAGTGAATAGTTATCTATCTCCACTGTTGACTGTACTGCCGCTACAGTTGATTTCATATCACACCGCTTTGGCATTAGGTTGCGACGTAGACCGTCCAAGAAATTTGGCAAAATCGGTAACTGTTGAGTAATCACAGTGTGGTAAACCGTTGTTCTTCAGGTTTCCACTTGAACGGCTTATAGCCTAACATATGGTTGGTATGTCGCATCTTTATCACGCTCATCTTTCTACTTACTTCATCGGCAGAGCGTTCCATTACCAAGTGAATTACGCCATCAGACAAGTAATCTTCAATACCATATTCACCAAACTGCTTGTGGTCTTCACCAGTCATTTCACAGATAAAGAAAGAAGTTAACTCAAGCCTTCTAACGGCTTCAAATAATCGGAATATTTCATCTCGAGGGTTTTCCATTTTGGTTAGTGTAAAGAATGCGCCCAAGGAATCGAATACTAGTAACTCGAATCCGATTGATTGTCGATATGAAGTCAGTTGTTTGATTAATTGCCCCATCCAATCAACGCGATTACTCATACCTTGTTCATCCAATTGAACTCGTAAATCAACTAAATCGATAATCGCAATACGATTTCTAACTCTCGGGTCATCAACATTCATTCCCATATTACTCATGTGTGCTCGAAGGGATTCTTTGCCCTGTTCAAGAGTTATGTATATGCCACTAGTTTCACCGTAAAGTACGGCATTGTATAGCATTGAAAAAGTCATACTTGACTTCATTGCTCCGGATGCACCGGCTACTAAGCAGATGTGACCTTGCGGTATTCCACCTTGCATATTCTCATCCAATCCTTCGATGTGAGTTGGGATTCTCTCTAGTCCTGACATACGGGCACCGATTATCCGTATGCCATCAATCACTTGAATATGTCTAAAATTTGTTGAGCAAAATCGTAAGGTTGATTGATTGGGCTAAAAGTTGAGTTACAATGAGAGTTTGGCTTGCATCTCAATCAACCCGCAGGGCTGAAATGTTGAGGCAGATATTTCCCGATTTGACTTGTCAAGGCATTGATTCAGTGGACGAGACCTCATTAGCAGTAAATGTTTCAGGACAGGTATTAGAAATCTGCCAAAAGAAAGCATCTGCTGTACCAAATAATGTAGAATTTGATTTGGTTATAGTAAGCGATACTTTGCTCCAAGATCCAGATGTAGACTCGCTTGCCATGGGTAAAGCCAATCATGCAATCGAAGCCGCTGCGATGTTACACCGCTTATCTGGTCGCAGGCATAGAGTTTGGTCTGCAACGGGAATTTTTCATCAAGGCAATTGGGAATTTCATTTGAATCAAGCGATAGTAGAATTTGACAATATCTCAGATCAAGACTTGGTAGAATTAGTACTCAACAACTCTTGGGTTGGAAAAGCTGGTTCCTATGATTTAGCAGGAGATATGGGCAAATTTGCCAGCCTTGTAGAAGGTGACGAGGCAACAGTTCTCGGTATTGCTAGTGATGCGATGACTCGATTGGTCGAACTTAGTGATTATGAAACATAACGCTCGTGATGCATCGGTACTCGATGCCACGTATCTAAAGATAGAACCAAATCTTTGAACAATGTGATAATCATATAGGCCATCATAGAAAATAAGGCAAAGTTTCTCATTACATAATAGACGAGGTCAGTATTGTCGTCAAGGATAGTAATTCTAAATCCTATCATGAATAAAGAGGTAACACCAATTGCATTGAATATCAGCAATTTGTTATTTTTTGGCCGATTATGAATCGATTTGTGTAAATGGTCGTAATGAAGATACAAGCCAGAACCCCATATTGATAGCATAACAGTGGAAAACAATAACGTCACATAAGATATATTGATGAATTTCCCTTCATCAAAGTCTGGAATAATTGACATAATTCCTACAATTAAAAAATAAATTTGAGCTTGACCTATCAATGTAGAATGTGGTTTCCGATTTTTCCCTATTGTATTTTGCAGCATCTTGATCGGCCTAGTAGATATAAATGCCCAAAGGAACGGTAAAGATTGAGTGACATTAGCAAGGTTTTCTGTAATCTGGCCACGTTCATACATCATAACAGAGAAACAATGAATCAATCCTAGGACAAGATAGATTGCTACCACTGGCCTAAAGTTGCTAAATTTCACTATGTCCCATGATAATCTGCGATTAAAGTGGGCAAGAATTAGGCTTAATGCGATAGTCCCCATCATTACAACTACATTAAACGAAAAACCAAATTCTAGCATGCCGGTCTTTTGTCTAAATATCCAACATCCTAACACAATTAGAACAGATGCAGGAATTAGTAAAGCAGGAATCAATGCAATATTGCCACAGTTTTTCTCATTTTCAATTGAGTCTAAGTGTAACTTCCAACTAGGCCACGCGATTGAAATCAAGCCCCATGAAAGTAAGACTAATCCAATGGTTACCATCTCGAACATTAGAGTTAGATTATTAGAAAAAATCCCGCTCATAATCAGAATCTGGCCGATGATATTGATCAGAAGGTATTGGTTGGAATGGGTATGAGTGTATGCTTCACTATCATGAGTCAACGGAAACAAGTCAAATATAATACCGACTACCATCGATATTAGCCAACCAAACGAAATCATGGCGGTCAGGATAAATGCTATTTCCAATCGATAGTTATCCTGTCTGAATGAATAATCAGATTCCGTTGCTGATAACCAAGTAACTGTAATCATGAATGGAACAATCATGACCATTGATGATGCAAAGTGAGGAATATATGAACCACTCAAACCAGAGAATGGAACTTTAAATCGTCCGGCCACATTT
>MDTE01071250.1_pt1 | contig 18922 bp, 18 predicted proteins | sample 811231 | NCBI WGS metagenome assembly MDTE01 (sample SAMN05326651, study PRJNA326480) | marine metagenome | isolation source: seawater | place: Indian Ocean: Red Sea | collected 2010 | reverse complement strand
TATGCAGGCAAATTTTGGTACTATGACAAAACCATTACATCCCGGTAATGGTGCAAGAAGCGGCATCACTGCTGCAACTTTAGCTTCTAAGGGATATACTGCAAACCAAAATATAATTGAAGCACCACTAGGATATGTGGCGGTATTTGGTGACAAACAAGCAAATATTAATGCAATGACACACCAACTTGGTGATGCTCAATGGCAAATAGTAAATCCAGGATTTAAAATCAAAGAATGGCCTTGCTGTTATGGTAACCATGGAGCAGTTCCAATGCTAATTGATTTAGTACACAAATATGAAATTCAACCTGAACAAGTAGAAAGCGTTGAATTTATAGGTGGCATGGGAGCTTCTGGGTTCTTGAACAGACCTGATACTGACACTTATTTCGGTGGGAAATTCAGTTTGCAATTTAATATTGCTGCAGCTGTTGTTGATGGCGCTATGTCTTATGACACATTCACTGATGAAAAGGTGAATAGCCCTGAAATACGAGACATGATGTCAAGAGTTATTCTAAAAGATGACATTATGACTAAAGACTTACCAGCTCGAATACATAGTCAACACAGGGACCAAACAGTCGTCATAAATATGAAAGATGGAAGAAGTGTTAGTGATAGTATAGAAACTGCTACAAACACTCTCGTTGGTCATGAGATTGACGTTAAGTTTGAAGCAAATGCTAGTAAAGTTCTTCCTTCTGAAAAAGTCGAACGTGCTCTTTCCCTTCTAAAAGATCTTAAAAATGTAAAAGATATAAGTGAAGTTTTAGGCGCGGTTACCGTTTAATCATAAAGAAAGAATAAAAAAGAGGGGTTGAGTTCAACCCCTCTTTTTTATAATAGTAAGATGAATAATTTACCACTTTCAGGTATCAAAGTTATCGAAATTGCACATATAGTAGCTGGACCCACAGCTGGTCTGATTTTAGGGGATTTGGGTGCTGAAGTTATTAAAATTGAACCACCTAATGCACTTGATGCTAGTCGAATTGGATCAGGCAGAAATGGAAGCTTTTTCTTTGTGAATCGAAATAAATCCAGTATAGTTATAGATCTGAAAAGCTCAAAAGGGCTTGAGATACTTTACAAATTACTAGAAGATACTGATGTACTCATTGAAAATATGGCACCTGGAACTATGAATAGGCTTGGAATAGGTTACGAACAACTAAGTACAAAATTCCCCAGATTGATATATCTCAGCGTAAAAGGCTTTTTAAGTGGCCCTTATAGCAATCAAACATCCCTGGATGAGCTTGCGCAAATGGGATCAGGCCTTGCATATATGACAGGTAGGTCAGGAGATCCAATACGTGCAGGAGCTAGTATTATAGATATGGGCGCAGCAATGCATGGAATAATTGGAGTGCTTTCAGCTTTATATACTAGAAGTATTACACAAAAAGGACAGGAAATTACTTCAGGTTTGTTTGAAACCGCATTATTTTTTGTTGGACAACATATGGCATTTAATCAACATTCAGGAACTACCAATGTCCCATTACCTGAACGTCATCATGGATGGGGTGTATATGACAAATTCCGTTGTATTGATGGAGAATTGGTATTTATTGGTGTCACAAGTAATAATCAATGGAACACGTTCTGTAAAATCTTACAATTGGACGAATTAGCAGATAATGAAGAATTAAAAGATAATCCTGGTAGAATAGCAAATAGACCATTAATTCTTCGTACAGTTACTCCCATTATTGAAAATATGAAAAGTTCCAGAATTCTAGACATGTTAAGGGAAAATGGAATCTCAGCAACCCTTGTTCACACACCTGATACTGTAATTACCGATCCACATGTAAATTCTGGAAAAAGATTATACAATTTTACTTCTGACGGAAAAGATTTTGCCTTACCTAAATTACCTTATGAAAGTAGTAATTATGAATTTACTAAATCTTTACCTGCTCCTGACAAACCTGGATTGCAAACAAATTCAATATTAAAAAAAATGGGATACACCGATACTGAGATAAGTGAATTTTTTGACGACAATATTGTACAATAAGGTTATGGAAACCATAATCATAGATGTTAATATATTCGAAGAATTTTCTAACGATCTATCTGAAGTATGGATAGAAAAAATAGCACTGAATTCCCTGAGACTAGGTTTGCTTTCATTAAATTCTGAATTTATCCTTGAATACCATTCTCTAGGAATTACTATAGCAGACGATATAACAATTCAAGGCTTAAATAATGATTATAGAGGGTTAAATGAAATAACTGATGTTCTTGCATTCTCCGAAAATTACCCAGGAGAATATTATGGTGAAAGTGAAAAAAGAATATCTACTGCAGAATCTTTCCCCAATGAGACTGGATATGCGGGTGAAATCGTTTTATCATATCCACAATGCAAACGACAAGCTGAAGAAAACAAAATTTCTATCAATAAAGAATTAGCTACATTAGTTTCTCATGGTGTTCTTCACTTAATTGGTTATGATCATACAAATGATAATGAACTAAAAATTATGGAACAAATTCAAATTGATTCAATTAAACATTTATTGGATACATAATTTACAATGAACAATTACGTTTTATATAGGAAATGGCGCCCAAAGAGTTTTTCTGAATTGGTTGGTCAAACAGCAATTAGAAAAACCCTAATGAATGCAATATCTCAAAATAGAATTGCCCATGCCTATCTTTTTAGTGGCCCTAGAGGTACCGGAAAAACAAGTACAGCAAGAATATTAGCTAAGGCAATTAATTGTAAAACTGAAAATACTGAAGAGAAGTTAATTTGTAATACTTGCGAAAATTGTATAGAAATTAATTCATCAAATTCATTAGACCTCATTGAAATTGATGCTGCTAGTAATCGTGGTATAGATGAAATAAGAAGTATAAGGGATAAAAGTAATTATTCCCCTTCCAAAAGTCTATATAAGATTTATGTGTTAGATGAAGCACATATGCTAACAAAAGATGCGTCTAACGCTTTACTTAAAACATTGGAAGAACCCCCTCCTCATGTAGTATTTATATTAGCTACTACAGAAGCAGATAAAATGGAGCCTACTATACTTTCAAGATGTCAAAGATTTGATTTTAAAAAAATTGACAATAATGATATCGTGCAAAGGCTCGAACAAATAGCGAATTATGAAAAAGTTAATATTTCTGAATCAGCAATTAAAAGAATCGCAGAAATATCAGAAGGAAGTTTAAGAGACGCTGAAAGCTTTCTCGAACAAATCATACTATCGAATGATGAAGAATATATTGATGCTAATCAAATTAACAGCATTCTTGGCATAACTGATTCAAAACAAATAGAATTATTACAAGAATCAATACTTTCAGGAAATATTACCGAAACAATACAATTGATAAATAATTGTGTTTCTAACAATACTAGTATTAAACAATTGCATAATAGTTTGATTATCACGTTAAGAGAAACATTGATTCATCAAGCAACTACTTCAAATAATACTGAACAAATATTACATATCGCGAAATGTCTTAAAATACTAGTAAATTTAGATTTTTCTAAATCATTAAATCATACATCTAGTCTTGAAATAGCTGCTATAGAAGCTTCTATGTTAAAAGAAAATGAAAACCTTGAGTCCTTCAAGAGGATTGCAAATGAAAAAACGATCAACACTCCCAAAAATATACCTAGCGAAACTCCTACAAAGATGATCAATCAAATAGATGAAATGGTAGAACCAAATTTACAAGATCCCGAAGGAAATGATCAAAATGATCCGGGTACAGATACAAAAAATAAAAAAAGTATAGAAGCCACTTCTGAACAAAAACCCCAAATAACAAATGAAAATATAATAAAAACGGAATCATGGCAATTAATAATCGAAAAGTTTGCTAAAATTAAGGGAGAACGTTTTGCAATTGGAGCATTATTACGCGACTGTAGAGAAGCGTCAATTGATAATGATAAATTATGCTTAAGCTTTGCAAGTAATTCAAATCAAGAACGCTTTATCGGGGAATTGGATCATGGCAGAATTAAATTAGATTTAATCGAATCGATCTCTAAAACTTTTCAAATACCCTCTCTGAATGAAATTGTTTATAATGATACAGAAAAAAAGAGTAACTCTAATAATAATAGTATGAATTTATCAGTTATGAAAGCTCTCAATTGGGGCGGTCAAATTATCGAAGATGAGGTACAAAATGATGAATAAAAATATGATTAAGCAAGCACAACAACTACAACAAAAACTCATGGAAGAGCAACAAAAACTTGAATCTGAAACTGTTACAGGTTCATCGGGTGGAGGGGCTATTCAAATTACTATTAATGGGAAATATCAAGTTACTGAAATTTCAATTGATCCGGAAACAATTGATCCAGAAAATGTGGACATGTTAGAAGACTTAATCACCACAGGTTTTAATGAAGCAATTGAAAAAATACAACAATTAAGTGCTTCTAGACTTAATTCCTTAACAGGAGGATTCAAGCTTCCTGGAATTTCTTAAGAATTAAATTGTGAAAGTAAACTTATATGCAAATTCCTGAACAAAATCACTCAGTTAAAATAATTTCAAAACTTATTAATGAATTGTCTAAACTGCCAGGAATTGGACCCAAAAGTGCCCAGAGATTGGCATATCATTTTATTAAATTACCGAGTTCTGAGGTAATTGAATTATCTAGTTCTCTCATAGAACTCAAAGAAAAAATTCTATATTGTGATATATGCCAAAATTTAAGTGATCAAAACCCTTGTACAATTTGTACTAATAATCGACGTGACCAAAAAATTATATGTGTAATTGAAGAACATTTAGACATACTTGCATTTGAAAGAACAGGATCATATAACGGTCTTTATCACGTATTGCATGGCGTTCTTTCTCCAATTAACGGGATTGGTCCAAATAACCTTAAAATAAATGAATTACTAAATCGAATAAAAGTAAATGATATAGATGAAATAATCTTAGCAACTAATCCCAGTATAGAGGGAGAAAGTACGGCTATGTACATTCAAGAAATTATAGGAAATTTGGTGCCCAAAGTTACTAGATTGGCAAGAGGCCTCCCAGTTGGTGGAGATATAGAATATGCTGACCAAATGACTATTATGAGAGCTCTACAAGGACGTCAAGAAATATAAATGTTCAAATATTTGTAATTAATACTAAAGTGAGATTTTGTGGTTAATAGAGAGCGTTCCTATAAAACTGAAGCCATTATTTTAAATTCAAAAACTTTTGGTGAATCAGGCCATATCTATATTGTCTTTACCCCAGAATTTGGAAAATTAAGTATAGGCGCAAATGGTACAAAAAAACCTAAAAGCAAACTGTCCGGTCATCTACAAATTAGCAATCGTTGTAATCTAGTAATTGCTAAAGGGAAAAGTATTGATACTATTTCTTCAGCCGAAACTACAGAACTATTTCCAAACATCAGAGAAAGTTATGACTTAATTAATAATGTTTTTTATGTCATGGAGTTATTTGATGTTTTTAATCCTATTAATGAAATTAATAAAGATGCTTACAATCTATTATTAGATTCTTTAAGATGGCTAAATATTAACCAAAATGTAAATTTACTAATTTTATATATAAGAATGAAAATTCTTATCATAAGTGGATGGGATTTAAATTTTTCAAGTTGCAATATATGTTTTGATGAAAATAAGGAAAATCTCAGTTCCATCAATTCTAACTATGGAGGTGCAATTTGTAATATGTGTAAGCCTACAATTGACAATTCTCTTTCGACTGATGCTCAATCCATTAAATTATTACATTATATTTCTTTAGCCACTAGAGAAAAATTATTATCCCTAAACCTTGAAACCCCGTTGATAAAAAAATGTTTAGCTATTACTGAATTTCTAATACATGATAATTTAGGATTTAAGTTAAAAACTAAACTATTCTTATAGAAAATCTGTAAAGTTTGTATTTAAATGCTATTTGGTAACAGAAAATCTTTTGAGTTTGTAATAGAATACTAACCGATTATGAATAATACAATAAAACCCTTTAAAAAAATACTTATAGCAAACCGTGGTGAAATTGCTTGTAGAGTCATAAAAACATGTAACAATATTGGAATTAAAACCGTTGCAATATATTCAGATGCTGATCAAGATGCTTTACATGTAAAATTTGCTGATGAATCAAAACCTTTAGGAGGATTAACTCCTACGGAAAGTTATTTGAACATAGATAAAATAATTCAAATAGATATTGAGACTAATTCTGAAGCTATTCATCCAGGGTATGGATTTTTATCAGAAAATATTGATTTTGCAAAAGCATGTGTGGATAACAATATTGTATTTATAGGCCCATCTACTGAAGCTATACAAAAAATGGGAGACAAAGCTACAGCTATTCAAACAGCCATGAAAGCAGGAGTTCCTTGCCTACCAGGTACATATGCACCCGTTACCTATGCAAAAGCAAAAAAAGTCTGCGATGAAATCGGTTATCCAGTTATGGTAAAAGCCTCTGCTGGTGGGGGGGGGATAGGCATTAGAAAAGTTGATTCAGCAGAAGATCTTGAAGAATCATTTAAACAGGCACAATCATTGGCTGAAAGTTCTTTTGGGAATTCTAAACTATATGTTGAAAAATATATGACGAATGGATCTCATGTAGAAGTACAAGTTTTAGCAGACCTTCATGGAAATGCTATACACCTTTTTGAACGAGACTGCTCAGTTCAAAGAAGGAATCAAAAAATAATTGAAGAAACACCCTGTACCAAACTCACTGATCAAAAAAGAAAAGAACTTTGGAATTCTGCCATTGATTTAGTTAAACATATAAATTATACCAATGCAGGTACTGTAGAATTTTTGGTCGATGAGGAATCTAATTTCTATTTCCTTGAAATGAATACTAGACTTCAGGTTGAACATCCAGTTACTGAAATGACTACAAACCTAGATATTGTCGATCTACAAATTAGAATAGCTGCAGGAGAAAAATTAGGCATTGAACAGGAAGACATTAAACAAACTGGACACTCCATTGAAGCCCGTATTTATCCTGAAGATCCTAAGACATTTTTACCGACAATTGGTAAAATTTCTTCTCTTGAATTACCTGAAAAGAAAAATATACGAATTGATGCATCCATATTTGAAGGATATGAAGTATCGCCTTATTACGAACCCATGATGGGTAAATTCATCGCTTGGGGACGAAATAGAAAAGAATGTATTGTAAATTTTATTAAATATTTAAAATCTACAAAGATTGTTGGTATCACGCACAACATTTCATTAATTATAGAAATCTTGCAATCCGAAGGATTTGTAAATCATAAGTTTTCAACAAATTTTCTTACTGATGTTTTTCCATATGAAAATAATAATACTAGCGATGAAGAAATAGTTGCCGCTATAACAATTGCATTAAATGAGATTTTTGGCTCAAAATCAAATTCACCAAGTTTGAATAACTGGAAAATGCAAGGAAGAGTATCTCAGATGAATCAAGGTAGCTTTGGTGGACTACGATGGTAAAAAAACAAATTACGGTGCTAGTTAATGGGAAATCCCATATAGTAGAGATAGAAGATATTACTTCTTATACTTTTGATATTTATGTCGATGGGAAGAAAATGAGTGTATCAGTTCAAAATTCTACTGTAAACAAAACTGCTACAACATCAAATGTACCAGATCTAAACGAAACTAATAATGGCCTAAAGGGTTTAACACAAAATGGAAACAAACTTATTAGATCTCCTATGCCAGGAAAAGTAATCTCAGTTCCAATAAAAATTTGGGACCACATTGAAGAAGGGTCAGAAATTTGTGTAATTGAATCCATGAAAATGCAACAAAGTTTATTGTCCGGAAATGCAGGTATTGTGAGAGCAGTATTTATAAACGAAGGAGACTCGGTTAATACTGGTGATGTAGTAATTCAAATACAATAGGTTATTTGATTATCATTTGTATTTTATCCCATATTATATTATGAATTTCATCAACTGATTTAGTCGCATCTACTGTAAGCCAACTAGAATCTTTACTCATAGCAACATATCCCTGAAAAACACGTTTATGGAAATTTATTGATTCAAGTTCAAATCTTCGACTACCTTCTACGTCCATTCTTGGGTTTTCTTTTTCAATAGAATTAGACACAGTATCTAATAAAGATAATTGAGAATTAACTCTACCTAATGCTTGATCTGGGGCAACACTTAAAAAAATTGTAATATCCGGCCTAATACCATTAGTACTCACATTTATAATATTTTCTATAGTATCTAAATCAATTTTTCTACCATAGCCTTGATATGCAATAGTAGATGCGATAAACCGATCACAAATAATTATTGTATCTTTTTGCAAATTCGGCTTTATTACTTTTTCTATCAACTCACTTCTTGCAGAAGAAAAAAGGAAAAGTTCTGTTAAGGAATTCATGGTAGTATTATTTAAACGTGAAGATTTTTTCTTAATTGAACCACGTTCAGCTAATAAAATTCTTCTAACTTCTTCTCCAACAGATGTACCACCAGGTTCATGCAGCAATAAAGACGAAAACCCTTCATTAATTATTCGTTCATAAAGTAGTTTTGATTGTGTAGATTTTCCGCTACCTTCTCCACCTTCAAATGCTACAAAAACGCTCATTACCAACCTTTTTCTGTTTTCTTAAACACTCTAATATATCTTTCAGGTTCTTTCCCATAACTAATTGAAACTAAAGAATTATTATCTAAAACCTGATGCTGTAATTTACGAGTATACGCGTCCTGCGGTTCTAATTGTACACTTGAAGAACCATTTTGAATTTGTAATATAGCATTTTCGGCATCTTCCAATGCTTCTTGAATTGAAGATTTTACTTTTTTATATGAATCTAAATTTTTTATGAATTCAGAAATTTGAGATACCGTATTTTTTCTTAATATGTGTACAGGAGTCCCATCTAATTCTGCGTTAGTGATGACTTTAGGACTTCTTCTATACTGACTTTTAGTTGTAACTACAATTTGTGCATCTTTCACATTTTCTACAATTTTCATATTGGTTTTATAAAAATCTGCTAATTGACGAATAGTACTTTTACTTATACCAAATGGTAAAATTGCAGTGGAATCTATATCTCTACCATTTTCTAAATATCCATTAGTTTTTTTAGCATATTTTTGGTAATTATTATTGCTGAACTCATTTCCCAATTCATGTATTTCAGGTAATTCGAACTGCTTTTCTAAATCTGGTAGTAAAAATTCTTTTTGCTTGAGTACTTCTCCGGAACTATCTAACCATCGGATTTCAGGATTAGGTTTAATTGATTTCAAGATATTATCTACAACATTACCAACTTCTTCATGGACAGCCATTTTTTCTCTATTTCTGATTTCCAATACTATTTCAAATGTTGGTGGTAATTTTCTTTCGGTTACCGTTTTCTGAGTACCCCTTTTTCTTGCTTCTTCATCTCCCAAAATAACTGTTTGGACACCCCCTACTAAATCAGATAAAGTAGGGTTCATTAATAAACTTTCTAAATCATTACCATGTGCTGTAGCAATTAGCTGCACGCCTCGTTCTGCAATAGTTCTCGCAGCTTTAGCTTCAAGTTCTGTACCCATTTCATCAATGATAATTACTTCAGGCATATGATTTTCTACTGCTTCAATCATTATGTCATGCTGTAATTCTGGTCGTGCTACTTGCATTCTTCTTGCTTTCCCAATACCAGGATGGGCCACAAACCCGTCACCTCCAATTTCATTAGAAGTATCGACAATTATCACTCTTTTAGCCAAATCAACAGATAGTACTCTTGCTAATTCTCTTAAAATTGTAGTCTTACCTACTCCGGGTCGACCAAGTAATAACATACTTTTATCTTCGTTAACTAAATCCGTAATGGCTTTCGTAGTTCCTTGTACTGACCTACCAACTCTGCATGTCACTCCAATAACAGTTTTATCTCTAGCCCGTATTGCAGAAAATCTATGTAGGGTTTTTTCAACTCCAGCTCTATTATCATTACCAAAATCACCTATTTTCTTAGTCAATAAATCTAATTCTGCAAATGAAATAATGCTTAAATCCATTTCTTCATCACGATCAACAAATCTTACTTGAGGTCTGCGACCAAGATCTAAAACTACTTCAACCAGAGAATTTAGATTGTTATTTTGTAGAAGGCTCTCACGAATTTGGGATGGTAGAACATCTAAAAAACTATTTAGATCATCAATTTCCGCGTCTGGTTTCATGCATATCCCCTTTAATAAAATTAGATACTAATCTCATACTTCTATTGCCATTTCTACTTTAGAAGTCGAATTATCATATATCATAGACTGAGTCTGATAAACTAATGTGTAAAATGATACTTGATTAATTAAACCCAAACTTTGAAGACTTTCAAGTAAGGATTTCTCTTCAATTTTTACTATCCAATATACCTGTTTTCTTTTTGTGTTTTGATATGCATCAGAAATAAATTCTGGAAGTATATTTGAATACTTATGAAATATATTTAGACTAACAGCACAAATTTTATGATAATCTTTCTTTGATAAAGAACCTAGAAGGTTATCTCCATCTATATATAGCAATTCTTTAGCATCAACATCTACCATACTACATAGTTTTAATAAATCATTATCGTAATAGGTTAAATTTTTCTTAACAAAAAAATCTAATCCTTTTTCATATAGAGCTACTAAATCTGATTTATATCTATTATTACTTAATCTAGATAAATAAATAGGGTTAGATTTATATAAAGAGTATTGGCCGCCTAGTGTCAAAATTACATTCTGTGTAGCAACTTTAAATTTAGCACTAACTGCACTATCAACTAACTGCCAATTATTTGGAATTTTTAATATCATTCCATGAGATTTTCTTTTTGTAATATATGCTGTTGAAATATCAAGAATGTTTTTAAATAAATCAAAATTGACATTCTCAAGCAATAAGTGGCGAACAAACCAATAATTTTTATTTTGTACCTTTTTTATACAAATTAATCCATTTATTGAATTAGAGTTTGTTGAAATAAAAGTAATTTGATTATGATTATATCCAAATATATTTAAACATATTAATAATCGCTGCATAAACTTAAGTGGTTTGCCAATATTATCAGGTCTTTGTACAGAAAAATCTGGCATATCTGATTTTAATACGTGAAATATATCAAAAAAACCGAGTTTCTTAATCATTAATTACCTAACTATAAACTAAATCAATAAAATATTTATGAAACCTGTTATCCGTAGTTAGTTCAGGATGAAAAGATGTACCAAGTTTCTTGCCTTGTTTAACTCCTACAATTTCTCCATCATTAAGTGTACAAATTACGTCTACATTTTCATCAATGTTAAGGATTTTAGGGGCTCGGATAAATACACCTGGAAAAGGATTTTCTGTATCAAAAGAAAAATTAATTAAATCTTTAAAACTATCTATTTGTCGTCCATATGCATTGCGACTCACATTAATATTCATAAGGTTTAGCGGGTTAGGAATATCTTCTTTGAGATCATTAGCCATTAAAATTAATCCAGCACATGTGCCCCAAATTGGTAGATCGCTAGATGCAGCTTCTTTTATAGCTGGTCTGAAATTATATAAATCCATCAAGTATGAAATTGTAGTACTTTCTCCACCAGGTATTACAAGAGCATCCAAATCAGCTATTTGGCTAGCTTTCCTTATTTCTCGTACTGACACCCCCAAGCTTGAAAAAGATTTTATATGTTCTATAAAATCACCTTGAAGTGCCAAAACTCCAATTCCAGACAACTGTTACCATCCCCTTGTGGCTAATTGTTCCTCTTCTGGCATAGTTCGAACATCTAAACCCCTCATTGCATCCCCTAAACCTGAAGATACTTCTGCAATTATGTCAGGGTCATTAAAGTGAGTAGTAGCTTTGACGATAGCCTTTGCCATTGCTGAAGGATTGGATGATTTGAATATACCAGATCCAACAAAAACTCCCTCAACACCAATTTGCATCATTAGAGCTGCATCAGCTGGAGTTGCTATACCACCTGCTGCAAAATTTACCACAGGCAGCTTACCTGTTTCATGTATTTGTAAAATTAATTCATAGGGAGCTTGTAGATCTCTGGCTGTTGCCATTAATTCTGTAGGATCCAAATTTGTGATCCTTGTAATCTCACCTAAAACTGATCTTGCATGTCGTACGGCCTCAACAACGTTTCCAGTACCAGCTTCTCCCTTGGTTCTAATCATTGCTGCCCCTTCACCTATTCTACGTAAGGCTTCGCCCAAATTCCTACAGCCGCAAACGAATGGAACCTTAAAATCATGTTTATTAATATGATTGTTTTCATCAGCAGGAGTCAATACTTCTGATTCATCTATATAGTCAACACCTAGTGCTTCTAGGACTTGAGCTTCAACTAGATGACCGATTCTAGCTTTAGCCATTACAGGTATACTTACTGCTTTTATAATTCCTGTAATCATGTCAGGATCAGACATTCTTGCAACTCCTCCGGCTGCCCGAATATCAGAAGGCACTCTTTCTAAAGCCATTACTGCACACGCGCCAGCATCCTCAGCTATTTTGGCTTGTTCTGGCGTTACCACATCCATTATCACTCCGCCTTTAAGCATTTGAGCAAGGCCAGTTTTTAAATCCCACGTATTTTTCTCTACCATAAAAGATTCTCCTAACAGCTAATATTAGTTAACTGATTAACACATAAAACATAATAAAAGTATACTCCTTAAAGTATACACTATGCAATTTAAATACTTGATCTTAACTACAAGAACTATTTAAGGGGACTAAATTAATAATTCGTATTGAAGTATTAATTTAATTTAACTACAATCAGCCATGAATCAATAAAGGATTTTTATGTTCAAAAAGAAAATATATCGTGGTTGGTACATAGTTACTGCAATATTTTTTGCTAACTGGATGGGTGCGGGTATAGGAGTTCCTATTTATGGGTTATTTTATGTTCCTATACGTTCATCACTATCTCTGACAAACTTAATGCTTTCACTTCCACCTGTGATAAGAAATTTAACCACACATTTTATGGGCCCCATCGTAGGACCTTTAGTTGATAAATTTGGGCCACGTTACCTGATGACAATGGGTGCAATTATTGCAGGATTTAGTACATTTCTTATGAGTACAGCAGATAACTTTTGGGAAATTATACTTTATTTTTCTATCATTGGTGCTTCAGGCCATGCATGTCTTAGCCATATTGTTACAAATACAACTTTAGCTCGATGGTTTATAAAAAAACGTGGGAGAGCTACTGGAATTGCCACAACAGGTATTAATGTTGGTGAAGCAATTATGGCGCCTCTTATTCAATTATTAATAACCTATGTAGGATGGAGAAAAACTTGGCAATTTATGGCTTTAGTTCCCTGGTTAATTATAGCACCGACGAGTTTCTTATTTATGAGAAGATCGCCAGAAGATTTGGGATTAAAACCTGATGGGGAAAGTGATGTAATTGAAAATAAACAAAATGTATCCAATTCATATCAAGATATTGAAAAAATATGGACACCAAAAGATGCTTTTAAAACGACTTCATTATGGGCTTTGGTTTTCTCAACCAATTTAGCAGCGATTGCTGTTATAGGAGTTGTTTTGCATCAAATACCATTTATGATTGATCAAGGTTTATCACCAGGAATAGCTGCTTTGAGCCTAACTACGTATGCTATCTTTGCTATACCATCTAAATTGATTTGGGGGTTTTTAGCAGAAAAAGTCGATATCAAATATTTAACAGCTGCCTCCTTACTTGGTTCAGCTATTGGGTTATTAATTCTAATACAGGCTAGTACAATAAAGGGTGTATTACTATTTGGTATTATTTATGGATTAACAAGGGGTGCTTGGGCAGTTGTCCAATCACTGATCTGGGCAGATTATTTTGGTCGTGCATTTCTCGGTTCAATAAGAGGGTTTGTTTCTCCAATACAAGGTTTATCGGCAATATTTGGTCCTCTTTTTGCTGGTTGGTTAAGAGATATTACAAATAGTTACCAAATTCCTTTTTATACTTTCGTTGGTTTATATATCATAAGTGCTTTTATTATTTTAATAATACATAAACCTATTTTAAAAAAATAAATTTCTGGTAACAATTTTATTACTAATTAGTGATAAAATAATAAAAAAACCTAGGACTTATGATGGAACCACAAAAAATTATCGTTAAAGGCGCTCGCCAACATAATTTAAAAAATGTATCTGTAAATATACCAAGAAATAAATTTGTTGTAGTTACAGGAGTTTCAGGTTCAGGTAAATCTACCTTAGCTTTCGATACTATCTACGCTGAAGGTCAAAGAAGATATGTTGAATCGCTATCCTCATATGCAAGACAATTCTTAGGCAGAATGGATAAACCAGACGTAGATTATATAGAAGGGTTAAGTCCATCTATTTCAATTGATCAAAAAAATACGTCTCAAAACCCTCGTTCTACTGTTGGAACCACTACTGAAATATACGACTATTTACGTTTGTTATTTGCAAGAGTTGGCAAACCCCATTGCTACAAATGTGGAAATCGGGTAGAAAAACAAACTATCCCACAGATTGTAGATACTATACAAAATATGGATGAAAATCACAGAATCATGATTCTATCACCTAAAGTTGTCCATAAAAAAGGGGAACATAAACAGATATTCGAACAATTAAAAAAGGATGGTTTCGTACGTGTTCGTGTAGATAATGAAATTCGAGAATTAACTGAAAATATTGAATTAAACAAACAAAAATGGCACACAATTGAATTGATCGTTGATAGAATCACTTCTGGTCACTCTACTGATGAAAGTCGTATTAACAGCTCAGTAGAAACTGCCTTAAATCAAGGTGATGGTACAATAACTATACTAAATGTTGAAAATAATCAAGAAACTGCTATTTCAGAGAATTTTGCCTGTGTAAATTGTGGAATAAATTTTACTGAAATTGAGCCACGAACTTTTAGTTTTAATTCACCACATGGAGCATGCAACAGATGCTCAGGAATTGGTTATCATTTAGAAGTAGATCCAGATTTAGTCATCCCAGATTATACGTTATCAATGAGTAAAGGCGGCATTCTTCCCTGGTCCTCATCAGGTCGACTTTCTCAATGGGGCCGTAGTATTTTAGCTTCACTAGCCGATAAATATAAATTTAATATTAATGAACCTCTTATCAATCTTTCAGATGAAATGATCGACATTCTACTACATGGAGATAATGACACTATTAATATAACCCATGTAACAAAAAGAGGTATGCGCTACCAATGGAACCGGAAATTTGAGGGATTAATTCCTAATCTTGAACGGAGATACCAAAATACAGACTCAGACTACTCTAAAAAAGAAATTGAAAAATTTATGTCAAAAGTTGAATGCCCAGAATGCAATGGTAATAGACTAAAACCTACCTCATTATCAGTAAAAATCGGCACGGAAAATATAATTTCATTAACAAATATGTCCATCAAACAAACTTGGGAGTGGACAAAAATTCAACTTAATACGACTAGAAACAATTCAACAATTCTCAAAAAAGATTTTCCTATAGCAGAGCCAATTATTAAGGAAATTAAGAATAGATTAGAATTTCTAATTGATATTGGTTTAGATTATATTAGCCTTGATCGACCTACTTCAACTTTATCTGGTGGTGAATCTCAAAGAATCCGCTTAGCTACACAAATAGGGTCAGGTTTAGTTGGAGTTTTATATGTTTGCGATGAACCATCGATTGGACTGCATCCTGCTGATGGTAATATGTTAATAACTACACTAAAAAAACTTAGAGATCTAGGTAATTCATTATTGGTAGTTGAGCACGATGAAGCAGTTATGGAATCAGCTGATTATATTATAGATCTTGGCCCAGGTGCTGGAGAAAACGGCGGTTATATCATTGCGGAAGGACCACTAAAAAAAATTAAAAGTGTTACAGAATCTTTAACAGGTTCGTATTTAAGTGGTAGAAACATTATACCTACACCTTATATTAGAAGGAAACATAATGGAAATAAAATAAATATAGTAGGTGCTAGAGAAAATAATTTGAAAAATATAAGTGTTGAGATACCACTAGGTAATTTGGTTTGTATAACCGGAGTTTCAGGATCTGGAAAATCAACCTTAATTAATGAGGTTTTATACAAAAAATTAAATCAAACACTAAATAAAGCTCGAGCAAAAGCGGGAGCTTGCGACTATGTTGAAGGAATAGAAAATATAACAAAAGTAATTAACATTGATCAATCACCAATAGGTCGTACACCAAGAAGTAATCCTGCAACTTACTGTGGTGTTTTTACTCCAATAAGAGAATTATTTTCAATGCTACCTGAAGCCAAGGTACGTGGATATGCTCCTGGGAGATTCTCTTTTAATGTTAGAGGTGGACGATGTGAAGCCTGTTCCGGGGAAGGTTCTATAGAAATTGAAATGCAATTTCTTGCAAATGTAACCATACCTTGTGAAATTTGTGAAGGGGCTAGATACAATTCTGAAGCTTTAACTGTTCTTTTCAATGAACATTCTATATCTGATGTATTAAATTTAACTGTCGATCAAGCAATAGATCTATTTTCTAATATACCTAAAATTGTTAATAAATTAACAGTAATGAAAGAGGTAGGTTTAGGGTATATAAAACTTGGGCAACCAGCAACAACTTTATCAGGTGGAGAAGCTCAAAGAGTGAAACTAGCTACAGAACTTTCCAAAAGATCTTTGGGACATACTTTGTATATTTTAGATGAACCAACAACAGGATTATCCCTATATGACTGTGAATACCTACTAGAAGTTATACAAAAATTAGTAGATAAAAATAATACAGTTATATTAATAGAACATCACCTTGATTTAATTAAAAATGCTGATTGGATTATTGATCTCGGCCCTAAAGCTGGCGAAAATGGCGGGTACATTATAGCTACAGGAACTCCAGAATTTATTAGCAAGCAAGAAAAATCAATAACCGGTAAATATCTTATTCCTAAATTAGAGAAAGAAGAATATAATGTTCTTCAATCTTCTTCAATAAAATAAATACAACTATATAATTATGAAAAACAACAACGACTTACAACCACAAAACTTTTCAGACTTACTTGGTTTTGAAATTCTCCAAAAAAATCAAGAAAAATGTATCGTTAAAATGGAGATTCATCAAAGACATTTACAAGGTGCAGGGTTTGTACAAGGTGGGATAATTGCAACTATAGCTGATGCTGCTATATCTATGGCACTGGGAGTTATTAAAGCAGATGATACTACACTATTTACAGTTGAAATGAAGATAAATTATATAGCCCCAGCCTCTGTGAAATCAAAGTATTTGATTGCAGATGGCAAAATATCCCACAAAGGTAATTTACTTTCGCTAGGAGAGTGCATTGTATATGACGCAACAGACAAAAAAATTGCACAAGTATTAGGGACATGGATTACAGTCAAAAATAATAACTAAACATATGAAGCCAATAGTAACACCAGAAGAGGCAGTAAAAGAAATTAAAGATGGATCTTCTATCATGATAGGTGGATTTGGTGGCTCTGGAGATATGCCAACAAACCTTATACTTGCACTAAGTAATACTAGGGCAAAAAATTTAACAATTATTAGTAATACTGGTGGATTACCTGGATTCGGACTACTAGAAAATCAAAGAGCACCAATAAACCATGATATCTTAATTAAAAATAAACAAGTAAGTAAAATTATTTCTTCTTTTCCAGTTTCTCCATCTCCTTCAATGAAAAATGCACTTGAAGAAATATATAAAGAAGAAAATATTCTGATTGAACTGATACCTCAGGGAACTTTAGCTGAAAAAATTCGTGCTGGAGGAGCTGGTATAAGAGCATTTTACACACCAACAGGCGTTAATAGTTTTCCAAGCGAAAATAAAGAAACTCGTTTATTCAATAATAAAAAATATCTTTTGGAAGAATGGTTACAATCTGATTTCTGTTTTATAAGGGCTCACAAATCTGATACTTTAGGAAATTTGATTAATAAAGGTACTTCAAAAAACTTTAACCCAATTATGGCAACAGCAAGTAATATGACAATCGTTGAAGCAGATGAAATAGTTGCCCCCGAACAATTAATACCAGAACAAATTACAACGCCCGGAATTTTCGTGAATAAATTAGTACATAGGAATTAGATTATTATGAAAGAAAGACTGAACAGAGAAACTATTGCAATGAGAATAGCAAAAGAAATTCCTAATAATTCTTATGTTAATTTAGGAATAGGAATACCAACATTAGTTTCACAATTTACAAGTCCTGAACAAAATATTATTTTTCATAGTGAAAATGGTGTTTTAAACTACGGTTCTTTAGCTGATTCAGGTAAAGAAGATCCTGATCTAATTAATGCAGGGGGTCAATTCTTAAAACCAACAATAGGAATGTCTTTTTTTAATTCTGCTGATGCATTTGCCATGATAAGAGGAGGGCATATAGATATATCAGTTTTAGGGGCTCTTCAAATATCAGCAAAAGGAGATCTTGCCAATTGGATGATACCTGAAAGAGGAATTGGGAATATAGGTGGAGCAATGGATTTGGCTACTGGTGCTAAAAAATTAATTGTTGCTATGGAACACACTGATAGAAATAATAATCCTAAAATAGTTAGCAAATGCAGCTATCCTTTGACGGTGCCTGAATGTGTAAATTTAATAGTCACTGATTTATGTGTAATTTTAGTTGAATCGAAACAATTAACAGTCAAAGAAATTGCACCCGGGTGGAACAAAGATGAAATTCAAAATTTAACTGAAGCAAAATTACTTTTTGACAATAACATAACAGAAATAACTCTTTAAGAGACATATAAAGCTAAAATTTATTATTTTTACACTTGCTAATCATCATAAAAAGAG
>MDTE01130403.1_pt1 | contig 18925 bp, 21 predicted proteins | sample 811231 | NCBI WGS metagenome assembly MDTE01 (sample SAMN05326651, study PRJNA326480) | marine metagenome | isolation source: seawater | place: Indian Ocean: Red Sea | collected 2010 | reverse complement strand
TGGCGCTAACGCTCGAGATGCCCTTCAAGGACAATGCCGACCGGCCCGACGCCACCTTCGGCTGGTCGCCGGCGCGGTGCCGCGCCTTCGGCGCGGCCCACCTGGACGCGATGCTGGCGGTGCTTGAGGCCTAAAGCGTCGCGTCGTCGACCGTCCAGAGTGCAAAACCCGGGCTTTCGTCCCAGATCCGCGGCTCCCAGCTGTCATCCATGCGGTCCATGTCGGCGAAATACTCGGTGCGCCCGCCGGCCGGGTTCTTGAAGTACCAATAGTAGTTGGACCCGAGGATATGTCGGCCGGGCGTGGTGTCCGCCTCCCAGCCCTTCTCCCGCATGAACTTGCCGCCCATCATCACCATATCGAAATTCTCGACCTCGAAGGACGCGTGATCGAACTCGTTGCGGTCGGCACGGCTGATCAGGAACAGGTTGTGGTGATCGTGCCCACCCTCGCAGCGCATGAAATCGCCACCGGTCTTGGTGCTGTCCGACAGCCGGAAGCGCAGCCGGTTGAGGTAGAAATCGACCGCCTTCTCCCGGTCCGCCATCTCGATCATGTAGACCACATGGCCGATCCGGATCGGGTTGGCCTGAGCTGCCGGGTTGATCACCACGTTCATGCGCGGCTCGGTCGTGTTGACGTTGTGGGGGATGACCTCGACATCGGTCTCCGTCGTCTCGGCGATCGCAAGCCCGAGCCCGTTGCCGCTTTCATCAGCGAACAGCAGCGTGCCGTCATCGGCCTGCGTGACGTCGCGATCACGCGCGAGATCGTCGCCCAGCTCCTTGAGACCCGCCGCATCTGCCACGCCCCAGACGGCGTGCCGCAGGGTGGATTTGGACGGACCGGGCGTTAACGGCAGAGACGGATCGTCGGCCGGCCGCAGTTCGATGAACTGGTTGGTGCGGGTGCGGAAGATGGTCAGGTCCGCCGAACTCTCGACCTCCGATACACCCCAGTCACGATAGTAATTGGCCGCAACGTCCATATCCTCGACGCCATAGACCAGCTTCTCTACGCGGGTAATCGTCATCCCAATCGTCCTTCCCTTTCGGCCGTTCAGGCCTCGTCCACCACATCGGCCCACAGGGTGCCGATCCTCGATATCTCGACTTCGATCCGGTCGCCCGCCTTCATCCACAGCGGCGGATCGCGCCGGGCCCCGACACCGCTGGGTGTTCCCGTCGCGATCACGTCCCCCGGCTCCAGCGGCGTGAACCGCGAGATATAGGAAATGATGTAGGGCAGGTCGAAAAGTAACATGTCGGTCGTGGAATGCTGCACCACCTCACCGTTCAGCCGCGTGGTGAGTTCCAGCGCCGAGGGGTCGGGAATCTCGTCCGCGGTGACCAGCCAGGGGCCGAGCGGGCCGGATTTGTAGAAGTTCTTGCCCGCCGTCACCGAATGGCGCTGATAGTCGCGGACGCTGCCATCGATGAAGATGGTGTAGCCGGCGACATGATCGAGCGCGTCGGCCGCGGCGATGTGACGGCCGCCCTTGCCGATGATGGCCGTCAACTCACCCTCGAAATCATAGTGATCCGAGACCTTCGGTCGTTCCATCTGGTCGCAATGGGCCGCTAGGGACTGGGTCGTGCGCAGAAACAGGTTCAGCTCGGCCGGCAGCGTGTTGTTGGTCTCCGTCACATGGTCCTTGTAGTTGAGACCGGCCGCGAAAATCTGCGATGGATCGGTGATCAGCGGCAGGAACGTGATATCGGGCAGAACCATATCGGTCTCACCGTCCACGGCAGCCTGGCCGATAGCCTCCAGCTCCCCGGCGGCGATCGCCGCGCGCAGGGACTTGTGGGGGCTGCGCGCACCCAGATCGACCACGCCGTCCTCGCGCACCAGGCCCCAGGTCTCGGGGCCGTCATCGCCCAGCTTGTAACTGATGAACTTCATGGTCCTATTCCTCGTCAATGATATCGACGGCGAGAGTCCCGATCCGGGACACCTCGACCGCGAGCTTGTCGCCACCCTTCATCCACAAGGGCGGGGTGCGCCCGGCACCGGCGCCGGCCGGCGATCCGGTGGCGATCACGTCGCCGGGCTGCAATGTCGTGATCCGCGACACGTAGGAGATGATGTAGGGGATGTCGAAGATCAGCTGGCTCACCGAGGAATCCTGCACCACGTCGCCGTTCAGTGTCGTTCGGATCTGCAGCGCGGCGGGATCGGGGATCTCGTCGGCCGTCGTCATCACCGGGCCCAGTGGCCCCGTCGCGTGAAAGTTCTTGCCTGCCGTCACCGAGTGTTTCTGGATATCTCGCACGCTGCCGTCGACCATGATCGTATAGCCAGCGACATGCTCCAGCGCCTCGGCCTCGGACACGTGCCGGGTCTCGCGCCCGATGACGGCGCAAAGCTCGCCTTCGAAGTCCAGGCACCCCGAGACCTTCGGGCGAACCATCCGGCCGCCATGGGGCACCAGGGTCGAGTTCGCCTTCAGGAACAGCGAGAGATTCTCGGGCATGGCATGGCCCATCTCCTCGACATGATCCTTGTAGTTGCGGCCGGCGCAGAACATGTGGGTCGGATCGGTGATGGTCGGCAGATACGCGATATCCGCCAGGGCCGCGTCGGGCGCATCGCCCTGTGCCGCCGCCCCGATTTCCATGAGATCGCCCGCGGCGATGGCGGCCTTGAGGCTGGCATGGGGACCGCGCGCGCGCAGATCGACGACGCCGTCACCGACGACAAGCCCCCAGGTTGCACCGGCAGGCCCCTGATAACTGACAAACTGCATTCGAACTCCCCCGAAAACCTGGAGCAGAGCATATCCGCTGGCGGTACCATGACCAAGCGCCGCCCGGCGATCGTGGCCTAGCCGCGCGCGGTCAGGTCCGGCCAGAGGCTGTCGGCACCCCGCGCGGCGACGATGCGGCCCAGCACCTGCGACCATTTGTTTTCCGTCCCGAACTCCGAGCGCCATGACCAGAGCCGCCGGGTCAGGTGATGTAGGCTGTATTCCTCGGTAAAGCCGATCGCGCCATGCACCTGATGGGCCACCGCCGCCGCCTTGCCGGCCGCCTCGCCGGTGCGAATCTTGGCCACCGCGACCGCATGCAATCCATCGGGCGAGAGGCCGGCCCCGTCCACGGCGCGGCAGGCCGCGCGGGCCGCCGTCTGGGCCGCCGCCACCTCTCCGGCGACGACCGCCAATTGCTGCTGGATGGCCTGCAACTTGCCGATGGGTCGGCCGAACTGCACCCGGTCGTTGACATATCCCACACACAGGTCGAGCACCGCCTCAACGGCGCCGGCCATCTGGCAGGATCGCGCCAGCGCGCCGGCCAGCCGGATCGGGAAGTTCAATGCCGTTGCGGAATCTTCCGCCCCGCCGTAGGCGTCGCGTGCATCGCGGCCGATGTTGCGGTCGCGCCGCACCTGCAGGTCCGCGACCGGCACACATTGGACCCCGTCGGCGTCGGCGAGCACGGCATGACCGGCATCCGCGCCCCAGGGAACGCGCTCCACATCATCGGCCAGGGTCAGGACCCCGTCCGGCACGTCGAGGCCCGCCTGTGCGAGCAGCCAGCCCGCGGCCATGGTCTCGGCCAGCGGCACCGGCAACCCATGCCGCCCGGCGGCGTGCAGGACCACCTGGGCGTCTTCCCAGCCGAGGCCGCTGCCACCGTGTCCTTCCGGCACCAGTATCCGGTCGAGGCCCGCTTGGGCGATCGCGTTCCACAGGACGTCGGGCCAGGTCCCGGCCTCGGCGGCGCAAAACACCTCGGCATCGAGATGATCGGCGAACAAGCGTTCGCAGGTCTCGGCGATCAGGGCGCGCTCTTCCTGCCTGGTATCGTTCATCGCAGGCCCAGCCCCCGCGCGATGACGCCGCGCATGATCTCGGTGGTGCCGCCACGCAGCGAGAAGGACACGACGGCTTGCTGCACATAGGCCTGAACCTTCTCGAAATCGTCGCCGTGATCGAGGCGTGGCGCGGCCCCCACGATGGTGTGGGCGAACTCGGGGATCGACTGCTCGAACGTCACCCCCAGATCCTTCACCACCGCGGCCTCCAGCGCCGGTTCCTCACCGGCATCGAGCCGGGCGGCCACCGACAGGGACATGGCGCGCAGGGTCGCCAAATGGGCCACCAGGCGGCCAATCGCTGCCGATGCCTGATCGGACGGATCCTCGCCGATTGCGCGCACCAGCTCCTGCAACAGGGCGAAAGCGCTCAGGAACCGGTCGGGACCGCTGCGTTCGAAGGCGAGTTCCGCCGTCACCTGCCGCCACCCATTGCCCACCTCACCCACGACCATGTCATCGGGCACGAACACATCGTCGAAGGTGACCTCGTTGAACTCCTCATCGCCGATCATGTTGCGGATCGGGTTCGCCGTGACGCCCTGTGACGACAGGTCGATGAGGAACTGGGTGGTGCCGCCATGGCGGTCATCGCCCGCCTCGCCGGTCCGCAGCAGAGCGATCATGAAGTGGGACTTGTGGGCGTAGGTGGTCCAGACCTTGCGGCCGTTGACGATCCAGCCGCCATCACCGCGCTCGGCGCGGGAACGGATCGACGCCAGGTCCGAGCCCGAGTCCGGCTCGCTCATGCCGATGCAGAAATAGCTTTCCCCCGCCGCGATGCCCGGCAGCAGACGGGCGCGCTGGTCCTCCGTCCCGAACCGGAGCAGCAGCGGGCCGGATTGGCGCTCGGCGATCCAGTGGGCGGCCACCGGTGCGCCGGCCGCCAGCAGCTCCTCGATCACCACATAGCGTTCCAGCGCGCTTCGACCCGGCCCCCAGGGATCGGGCCATGTCATGCCGAGCCAGCCCTTTTCGCCAAGTTTCCTCGAGAACTCCGCGTCAAATCCGGCCCAGGAGCGAGCTCGTGCCGGCACCAGGATGTTCGCTGCCTCCACCTCCAGGAACGCGCGAACCTCGTCGCGAAGCGCCTCGGCGCCCGGCGGCAGTTCGCACGGTTCAAACGCGAATGACGGCATCGAACGACCTCCCTTTCTCCAATTCTAGCGGAACGAACCGGGTCCGTGCGTAAAAGACACAACACCTATGAGTTGCCCGCAATCGAAACGTTATATATTAACTAGTATTGTTATACCGTTACGTTTCAACGCCACCGCGAACGCCTTCCCGGGCTGGATGCGAGAGACCCATCAATGCAACTCATCCAACTGGACGACGTCACATCCGATGCGCCCGCCGAGGTCTATGTCGGCGATCTGGCGCTGGCGGCGTCCCCCGTCGCCGGTGTGCCCGAGGGAAGCTTCGTCTTCTCTGACCGCCGCCCCTTCAAGGGCCTGAAGGCGGCCTGTCTGACTGGCCAGATGTGGCCGCACGAGATTACGGCGAACGGCTTCTTTTGGATCGATTCCCAGCCCGACATTTGTTTTCGGCTTCGCATTGCCGACGGCACCGCATCCTACCGCCCCGCGGGTCGCTGGCTCGCAAGCCGCATCGACACCGATACCCTTCCACATGCCCTGACGCGCGCCATCGCAGGCGAAGAATGGGACCGCGTCTACGGCGACCGGATGCAACGGATCTGCTTCCACAACGCCGCGGCGGACAAGCCCTACATCACGAGCATGCTGCAGCGCAGCCTGATCGACGAAATTGGCGGCGGCGAAGCCGCCCCCACCGTTTAACCTTACGAGGAGAAACCCAAGATGTCGTTCAACAAGGACTACAACGGCTACGATCTTCAAACCGACTTCATCCAGGAACACCATCACAACAACCCTCGGCGCCTCTTCAGCAACACGGGTGCCGACTGGCAGTATCGTGTCGATCACGAGCGCATGCGTCAGCAACGTCTGGAGCGGGCCCAGGCCGAGATGGAAGCCGACGATCTCGGCGCGATGGTCGTCTTCGCCGGAGCGAACATCCGCTACCTGACCGGTTCCTACCAGGGCAACTGGAAGTACAACATCAACATCCGCTATGCGGTGATCCCCCGCGACGGCGAGCCGTACCTATTCGAGACGGCAGGTTCGGACATGCGCAACGCGATGCTCGACCTGCCCTGGATGAAGGACCGGATCCGCCCCGCCATGACCTGGCAGTGGGCAGAGGGCGCGGTCAGCGAGATGGCCGACAAGATGGTCGCCTCGGTGATGGAGGTACTCAAGGAGCACGGCGTCGAGAAGGAGAAGATCGGCGTCGACAATCTCGACTTCCCGATCCTGCACGCCTTCGAGAAGGCGGGCCTGCGCATCGTCAACGGCTGGCCGGCCATGTCCCGCGCACGCGTCGTGAAGACGGTCGACGAGATCGAACAGATCAAGATGTCGGCGGCGATCGGCGACGCGGCCATGTGGCATATCAAGCATGAGTGGCTTCGCCCCGGCGTGACCGAGCGCCAGATCGAGGCGGAAGTCCACAAGTTCATGCTCGATCGCGGCTGCGAGATCATCTACGACATCATCGTCGCATCGGGCGGCAACACCAGCCCGTACCGCCGGTGGGCGACCGACAAGATCGTCCAGCAGGGCGACCTGATGATCGTCGACATCAACGCGGTCGGACCGGGCGGTTACTATGTCGACTTCGTCCGCACGTTCAAATGTGCGGCCAAGATGACCCAGCAGGAGATCGACCTGTATCGGGAGACCTACGATTCCCTGTATGCGGGCATGGAATACCTGAAGCCGGGCAATACCTCCGCCGATGTGGTCTCGAAATTCCCCGAGTATGACGACGACAAATACGGCACCGTGACGCTCCAGCAGTTTGCGCACTCAATCGGCATAACGCTATACGAAGGCATGTGGATGAGCCGCGCCTACTCGCTGAAGTATCCGGCGGAGATCAAGGAGAACATGTACTTCGCCATCGAGACATTTGCCGGTCACCCGGGCCTTCCCCAGACCTGCCGACTGGAGGAGAACGTGCTTGTCGGACCGGACGGCCCCATCATCTTTACGAAGATGGAGCACATGGAAGAGGCCGTCGGCGACTACCGCGTCGGCGACTTCCATCATCCCTCGCTCGCCGGCTATCCGACACACAAGTAGGTGTCGGACGACTCGCGCAAGATGGAACGAAACCCCTTAGTCGTGGTTTCGTCGAGGATCGACAATGCCGCGCGCCAGGTAAATGCGCGCGGCACGGTCGCCTCCGACCATTCGGGCATCCCCACGGCCGTGCAGCGCGCAGAGGCGGCAGATATCGGCTGCGCCATCGTCGACTGCCATGATGAGGCGTCGGAGGCGGCGGCGAAGGAGGCGGGCGCCTACACGGTGCGCACAGATCTCAACGAACTACCGCCAACCCACAACTACAAGCTTCCCTCGGGCCTGACGCGGATCGCACACACGGTCACCCGCTTCGATCGGCACTGTAATCATGACCTGATCATCCACCTGCCCGAACACCACGCGGACATCGACCCCATCTACCTGCGGGCGATGATGTACCCGCTGGCCTCGACCGCCGTGGCGATGGCGACCCTCGTCGGCCCGCTGACGGACGACTTGGACGCGGATGCGCCGAAGGCCTCGGTCGAATGGAACGAGGACCGCAAGGTCTACGTCATGCCCGAAGCCAAGGTGGGCACGATCGGCCGGTTCTCCCGCGATGCCGCCAGGCTTGGCAGCGCTGGAGTCTACGCCCACATCCCGGTCTATCTCTACCGGCGCTCCGCCCTCGACCGGATCGTGCGCCAGCCCCCCTCCGACCTAGAGCTGGAGGAGAATATCGAGGCCATCCGGGTCCTCGAACTGGGCGTGCGGGTCGAGGCGCTCTACGTCCCGGGCGGTGCCGGCTCCATCGGCAACGACCCGGAAGCCGTCTACGACTGATCCGTCCGCCCATTGAGGTGCCTGTTTAGCGTAACGCCGCGATTGTGCTAGCAAGCAACAAACAAGAATGCTTGCGAGGAAACGGATGAACGATTTTCTGATGTACGAACAGGACGGCGCGGTCGTCACCCTGACCATGAACCAGCCCGATGCGCGCAACCCGCTGTCGGGCGACAGCCAATACGAGGCCTTCCTGGCGGCAACCGACCGCATCGCGCGCGATGATTCCGTGCGCTGTGTAATCCTGACCGGGGCCGGCAGTGCCTTCTCCGCCGGTGGCAACGTAAAGGACATGCGCGACCGCAAGGGACTGTCGGAAGGCGGCCCCTATGAGATCCGCAACAACTACAAGCGAGACATCCACAACATTCCGCTCACCCTCTACAACCTCGAAGTGCCGACTATCGCCGCCGTGAACGGCGCGGCGGTGGGCGCGGGCTGCGACCTTGCCTGCATGTGCGATATCCGCATCGCCTCCGAGCGTGCGCGCTTCGCGGAAAGCTTCGCCAAGCTGGGCATTATCTCGGGCGACGGCGGGGCCTTCCTGCTGCCCAAGCTGGTCGGCATGTCCAAGGCCGCCGAGATGACCTTTACCGGCGATATGATCGACGCCGCCCACGCGCTCTCCTGCGGTCTCGTCTCGAAGGTCGTTGCGCCCGAGGCGTTGATGGATGAGGCCCACATCCTGGCCGGCAAGATCGCCGCAAACCCGGGTCACGCGCTGCGCATGTCCAAGAAGTTGCTGCGCGAGGGTGTGCATTCGCGCATCGAGACCGTGCTCGACATGGCCGCCGCCTTCCAGGCGCTGGCGCACCACACCCCCGAGCACGACGAGGCGATCGAGGCGCTCTTGAAGAGCCTGGAGAAGAAATAGGGAGAGACCCATGCCCCATATTACCACCGATGACGGCGTTAAGTTGTGGGTCGAGGAGCACGGCAGCGGCACGCCCATAGTCTTCGCCCACGAGTTCGGCGGCGACATTCGCAGCTGGGAGCCGCAACTGCGCCATTTCGCGCGCAATTACCGGGCCATCGCCTTCAACGCCCGCGGCTACCCGCCGTCCGATGTGCCGGAAGACGCAGATGCCTACGGCCAGTTCCGCGCGGTGGACGATATCCTCGCCGTCCTCGAAGCGCTGGAGATCGACAAGGCACATATTGTGGGTCTCTCGATGGGCGGGTTCGCGGCGCTCCACTTCGGGTTCCGCTATCCGGACCGCGCGCTGTCCCTGACGGTCGCAGGCGCGGGCTATGGCGCCCATCCGGACGTACACGAACAGTTCGCGAGCGAGACGAAGGAAGTCGCATCAAGGATCGAGGCCGACACGATGGTCGAGTTCTCGAAAATCTACGCCATCGGCCCCACCCGCGTGCAGTACGCCAACAAGGATCCCCGCGGCTGGGCAGCCTTTTCGAAGGAACTCGCGGATCATTCGACCAGAGGGTCGGCGAATACCATGCGCGCCGTACAGGGCGGCCGCCCCTCACTCTACGATTTCGCTAACGACATGCAGGCGCTGAAGGTGCCGACCCTGATCATGAACGGCGACGAGGACGACCCGTGCCTCGATGTGGGCCTGTTCATGAAACGGAACATCCATTCATCCGCACTGGTGCTGCTGCCAAGGGCGGGTCACCTGATCAACCTGGAGGAGCCGGCGCTGTTCAATCAGCAGCTCGGGGATTTCCTCGCCCGTGTCGACGCCGGGCGCTGGGAGATGCGCGACCCCCGGTCAATTACGACCGACATCCTGTGGACGCCGGATAAGTAGGATTACTCGATCCCGTAGGGCTTCGCCCAGCCGAGGCCGGCGAGCGTATCACCGCGGGGCTTATACTCGGCGCCCACCCAGCCGTTATAGCCGGCCGCATCGAGCATCTCGAACAGAAACGAATAGTTCATCTCGCCATCGTCGGGCTCGTGGCGCCCCGGCACACCCGCAAACTGCACATAGGCTGACCTGGCCAGATAACGTTCGATCTTGTCGGACACGAAACCCTCGGTCATCTGGGTGTGATATAGGTCGAACTGGACGCGGACATTGTCCATCCCGATCTCATCCACGATCGAATGGCCCATCGCTTGGCCGACCAGAAAGTAGCCCGGGTTGTCCGTGTGGTTGAGCGGCTCTAGATGGATTGTCATCCCGCGTTCCGACGCCTGGACGGCCGCCGAGCGCACATTCGACATGAGGGTCTGGCGGTGCACCGCCGGGTCGGCGCCGGCGGGCACGGTGCCCGACATGACATGGATACGCGTGCAGCCCAGCGCCGCTGCCGTGTCCAGCGAAAGCCTGAAGTCCTTCGCGAAATTGGCTTCCTCGCCCGGCAAGGATGCGCGCCCGAACTTCGTGGCATCCGTCTCGCCATAGGGCGTGTTGACCAACGTGCACTCCACCCCAGCGCGGTCGAGCCGGGCCGCCAGATCATCCAGATCTTGATCATAGGGCCGCTGGATCTCCACGCCCGTGAAACCCACATCGGCAGCCGCCTGGATGCGGTCGGGCAACGGGTGCTCGGTGAACATCATCATGATGCAGGACGCAAATTTAGGCATGGCTCACTCTCGTCGGAACGGCTCGTGGCGAAATCAGCAATCGACCCAGCCATCCTCGGTCTTGAGACGGTGGGTAATTTCGTTCTGTGGCACCAGCATGGCTTCGATAAAACAACCCTTCTTAGCCGCCTCGATCAGGCGGAGGCGGTCTTGAACCGGCGCATCACTGTCGAAGGAGATATCCATATGAATACTCTTGGGTGCGGATTCATAGGGTTCACGGCCACGCTGGGTCGCCACCCATTCACAGCGGCACGAAATCTTCGGGTCCCTGATATCGACGCGCAGACGTTTGGCGAAGGCCCGCATCTGGGTCATCAGACAGGATGTCAGTCCGGCCATAAAATAGGCGATCGGCAGCGGTGCGGTACCGTCCCCACCATGAAAGCCATACTCGTCGGACGCCATCTCCCAGGAGATGGTCTCCGGTGTCACGAGACGAACATCCATCTCGCAGCGCATGCGCCCGACCCCGCTCGCATCGCATTCGAACGCCACGTCAAAACTCTTAAGATTATCTTCCGCCATCTTCGGTACTCCAAATCAAACACGGACCCGAAGTGTGACGCACCCAACCTTGGCCTGCAATCGGTGCGATTGAACCGTCTGCGCGGAACAGGTATGCACTTGCGGAGGAGACAAAATCATAACGCGTTCGGGGGAAGTCCATGTCCAGAGTTCTGATCGTCACCGGCGGCAGCCGAGGCCTGGGTGCCGCAACCTGCATCAGGGCCGCCGAACAGGGTTACGAGGCCATCTGCGTCAACTATGTCGACAACAAGGAACGCGCCGAGCAGGTCGTCGCGGCCTGCGAAAAGGCCGGTGCCAAGGCCATTGCCGTCCGGGCCGACATCACCAAGGAAGCCGACATCATCCGTATGTTCGAAACCGTGGACAAGGAGCTCGGCACGGTCACCCACTTGGTCAACAGCGCCGGGATCGTTGGGCCCTATGCCCGGGTCGACGAGCTCGACGACTGGAATGCACTGGAAGAGCTTTGGACATTGAACATTACCTCGATGCTGATCTGCTGCCGCGAGGCCATCAAACGCATGTCCACCATCCATGGCGGCAAGGGCGGCGCGATTGTGAACTTGTCGTCGGCGGCCTCTCATCTGGGCGGTGCGGGCGTGAACGTGCCCTACGCAGCCTCCAAGGGTGCGGTGGATTCCCTGAACTGGGGCATGGCGCAGGAGGTTGCGGCCGAGGGCATCCGGGTCAACGCCGTCAGCCCGGGGGTCATCGACACCGAGATCCAGCCCGAAGGCCGGGTCGAGGCCGTGGGTCCGAACCTGCCCATGAAGCGGGTCGGCCAGGCACCCGAGGTGGCTAACGCGATCCTGTTCCTGCTGTCGAATGAGGCGTCCTACATCGCGGGCACCAAGGTCAACGTCTCGGGCGCCCGCTAGACCACTCTCTGCATACCGTCATAACTGGGCTTGACCCGGGTATCTTGCCGACACTACAGGAGATGCGCGGATCCAGTTAGCGTATGATGGGAAGAATTCGGTCTGCGACCCGACCGCGCTTGAGGAGAAAAAGCACGGGACCGCGGCACGCGCGGTCAGTAGAATCTGCAGATGCAGGAAAGAAGATTGCCCGACGCTATGAACGCCTAGGTGGTTCGGTCGGGCTCGATCATCTGAACCCCCCATCCTTCTGCGCGAGCTGATAGCTGCGAGGTCACTCGGATGTGGATTCGGATTATCATTTTCTAATATTGGCCCAGCGCGACGCCGCCCACCTTAATCCGGATCAATCCGGTTCTACAGGTGTCGGAATGTGTTCTCGGCCGACTTGTAGTCGTTGAGTCCAAGCTGCTCACGCAGATCCTGGGTCCCCTTGAACACCATGTCGTCGATGGGAATTCCCAGGGCGTTCGCGACCCGGTCATTCTTGGTGAAATTCCCGGCAATCGCCGATGCACCGGCGATCGCAACGGGTCCGAGCGCATCTGCCAGTGCCACGCGCGCGGCATCGAGCGCGGGGCGGTCAGTGCCGATGATCGTCTCGGCAAACGTTAGCAGCAGCGCGCCGTGGGGCACGCCAGTATCGAGCTCCGGGCGAACCAGGGCCTCGGGATTCACATTCAGGCCTGTCGCTTGTCCACTCTCACGGAGGAACCGGGCATGCCCGGTGGTTCAGTAAAAGCAGTCGTTCAGTGCGGATACCCGTCCCGCAACCACCTCCGCCTGAGGCCGGGTCAACCCGTCATGATGCTGGTAGGCGTAATTCAACGCTTCCTTTAGAGGCAGATACTGCGCCTGCTCCAGTGCGATATGGTCGTGGAATTCATCCACCACCAGGCTCATAGCGCGCATGATGTAGGGCTTGAACGGACCGAACAGCTCCTTCGCACGCTCACCGCCCTCTGGCACGTTCGGGATTGTCGGGACGAATGCCTTTTCCTGCACGGCTTCGTCCGGGCGTTCCCGCGAGGGCTCTCCCGGCTGCGCTTCCGGCAAGGGGCGCGGCGGCACGCCGATACCGCGCGCGAACACATCGAGGTTGGTGATGAAAGAGACCAGCCCGACGATTTCCGTGTACTCGGCATCGCCCAGACCGCTTCCGATGGCCGCTTCGTAAAAATCCTGATCGATATCTTTCGGGGTTACCGCAACCTGGTGGACGATGTCCTGTACCACTTTCGGCAGTTCGACTTCGGGCTCCTCCGGGCCACCGTCATCGGGTGCTTCCAGAATGCCGGCGTCGATGCAGGCTTGGCGGGCCGTGGCGACAACCGCCAGGCGCTGGGCGCCGGTGCCCCAGGTACCCGCGTCGCCAAACCGCTGAAACTGGGCGACGTGCGCAGCTTCTAGGTCGTCGCGGACCGGATATTCGGAATCATCATAGAGGATCATTTAATTTTTTCCGTTCGGCAAACTGCAAAGGGCGCGGATTATCTCCGCGCCCTTTGCGTTCGAGAACTCAAACTTTCGTCAGACCGCCCACCCCATGGCGGCGAAGACGAGACCTTCGGCATTCTCAAGCGTAAGGAAGATACCAACACCTGCAACAACCGCACCGGCAAGGCGCACTTGGATCGCGCTTGCCTCGGTCGCCTTCCAAAGCGTGCGGGCAACCCAACCGGCCGCGATCGAGATTGCATACTGGGTGACACCGAGCCCGATCAGATAACCAATCAGCACGGCACCGCCGACACCAGCTTCCTGCGCAGCGATCGATACGCCGAACGCGGTGCCATGAAACAGGCCGAAGACGCCGAACAGCAATACGGCCGCCGTCACGGTTAGCGCCCTGCCCGACAGCACCGCGGTGCCCAGGACCAAAAGAGAAAACCCGACGACGATCTCGGCCGCCGGCAGTCCGGTGCCAAGGCTCATGGCCAGCGTGCCGGCCAGCATCGCGACAATGAACACTGCGGGTGTCAGATAGCGCCGCCCGGTGTAGAGCGCGGCGACACCAACCAGTGCGATGAAGAAGAGATGGTCAAACCCGAGAACCGGATGTCCGATGCCGGACAAAAGCCCGTGGGAAATCGTTTCCATCGGCAGGCCGCCGAGCGGGTGATGCGCCAGCGCCGGTGTCGACGCCAGAAGCAAAGCTCCGGCCGCGATCAGGTATTTTTTCATGGCTCCCCTCACTTTTTTTGATCCGGAGGCCGTGTGGTCGGTACCCCCCAAATCTGCAGAATTCTTGCTCAACAGCATTCGTGAAAACGGGGCGGTTGGCAACCGGTTTCCTTGGCAATATCACCCAAATCAGATTTCGATAACAATCTTGCCAAAGTGCCGGGCCTCGCGCATATACGCCATGGCCGCAGGCAGCTCGTCGAGCGTAAACCGGTGTTCATCGAGCGGCGGTTTCAGCTTGTTCGCGTCGATCGCACGCAACATCGCCTCGAACTGCTCGCGCGAGCCGCAGGTCACGCCTTCCAGCCTGATTTTCCGGGTGACCACAAGCGGTAGCCGAAACTCGTGATTGGCACCAGAAAGCACGCCGATCAGCATGACCGCCCCACCGAGCCGGACAGCCTTGATCGACTGTTCGAGGGTTCTCGCACCGCCGACCTCGACCACCATATCCAGCCCGCGGCCACCGGAGATATCCCTGGCCGACCGCGCCCATTCGGGCGTTTCGGCATAGTTGATCAGATGATCGGCGCCCAAATCCTTAAGCCGAGACAGCTTCTCATCCGATGACGATGAGGCAACCACATCCGCGCCAATCATTTTCGCGAACTGCAAGGCAAATACCGACACACCACCCGATCCCTGGGTCAGCACGAGGTCGCCCGGATTTAGGCCGCCCTGGTCGACAACCGCACTCCAGGCCGTCAGGCCTGCGCACGGCAGCGCCGCAGCCTCGGCATCGCTGAGATGCGCAGGCGTATGACAAAGCCCGTACGCAGGCAATACGCGCAGTTCGGCGGCCATGCCGTCGAGCTGACCGCCAAGGCCTGAATGCAACTTGGTCTCGTCGGGCTCACCGGCCAGCCATTCCTGAAAGAAGTTGGCGACAACCCGGTCGCCGGCGGCAAACCGGGTAACACCATGGCCAATCGCCACTACCTCCCCTGCGCCGTCCGATACGGGAACCAGGTTCTCGCTGCGCTGGCGGCGGCCATAACCGCCCTCTACGGTCAGCAAATCGCGGTAGTTGAGGGTTGCGGCCCTTACCCGGACGAGGACCTCGCCAGGACCCGGCTCCGGATCCGGCAGCTCAACCACCGACAGGTTGTCGAGCCCCGGAGACGCAAGGACGGCCGCACGCATGGCCAACGGCTACTCGGCCGCCTGCTGCACGTGGTGAACGACTTTCTGCGGAAGCGACAGCATGAACAGCCGCAGCAGGGGAGCGCCTAGAGGTCGTGGCATCATTCCGGAAGCTCTGCGTGTGGTGGAAACCAGATGGTTTTATTCGACCGGGCGTGTGTCGTCGATAACTTTTCCATCGTTTGCTAGAGACCCAGGCTCTACCAGGACAATGTCTGCGCGCAGCTTCGTCAGGTCGGAGACGCTCTGGGTGATCGCCACAGACACGTTCGTGTCGGCGGTCTCCGTCACCGCGCAGTGTGGGGCCATGTGGTCGCGGTTGCCGGCCCGGAACACCACCAGCCGGGCGCGCACGGCCTGCGGGTGCTGTGCGGCGACAGCGGCGACCTGTTCGGGCCGAACAAACATGCCTCGGAGTTTCGTGGCCTGGTCGGCACGGCCCAACCACCCGGTGGACTTATTCGACGCAACGAATTCGCGTCATGCCAATGGGACATACTGACCAGGGAGAACCGACAGGCTACGCGCCCAGCTTCACACCTCAAAGGCATATATAAATGAGGGTGCCGGAACAATCCGGATATAGTCGGAGTGAACGGCGTCAGGTCCGGAAACTGGGGTCCAGCGCATCCAGACGCCGCAGGTGCCCCGCCCAGTCTCGCGTGGCAACCGGTAATGCGTTTTCGAACAGCTGGGCCGAGCTTTCGCAAACCTCGTCGGAAGGATAGACCAGCGCATCCAACCCACCCGTTGAAAGCGCCTGAATCTGGCTCTTCGCACATTTTTCCAGATAGAAGATCAGCGAGAAAGCCTCGGAGATCGATCGGCCAGCTGCCAGGAAACCGTGGTTACGCAGGATCATCGCCAGATTGTCGCCGAGATCGGCGATCAGACGCTCACGCTCGTCAAGATCGAGCGCCGGGCCTTCATAGTCGTGATAGGATAGACGGTTGTAGAACCGCATCGAATGCTGGGTGATGAACAGTAGACCGCACTTCATCGCCGACAGGGCCATGCCCGCATCCGAGTGCGTATGCATCACGCATTCGATCTCCGGGCGCGCAGAGTGCACGGCGCTATGGATGGTGAAACCGGCGACGTTGATCTTGTAGGGACCGTTATTCTCGATCTCGTTGCCGTCGGCATCGACCTTGATAAGGCAAGAAGCGGTGATCTCGTTGAACATAAGCCCGTAGGGATTGAGCAGGAAGGTTTCCTCGCCGGGCACCCGCGCCGAGATATGAGTGCGTGTCATGTCGGTCATGTAATAGAGATCCGCCAACCGGTAGCAGGCAGCGAGATTGACGCGCGTCTCCCATTCCTCGGATGACACCTGGTTTTGGACACTCGGATACAGATCGACAATTTCGGCATTGGCCATGACAGTTTCCCTTCTACTGGTCGACCACTTCGGCGACGACATTGTTGCGCTGCGCACCCAGCCCTTCGACTTCGGTCTCGACCACGTCACCCGGCTTCAGATAGGTGCCCTTTGCGTGGCCGACCCCCTCGGGCGTGCCGGTCGAAAGAACATCACCGGGATCAAGTGTAATCAGGGTTGAGGCATGCTCAATCTGTTCCTCGGCCGAAAAAACCATCTCACCGGCGAGCCCATCCTGCTTGGTCTCACCGCTGACCTTGAGGGTAAGGCGCAGCGCCCGATAATCGGGAACGAAAGCACTGGGCACGAAGTACGGGCCCATAGGTGCAAACGTGTCATGGCTCTTGCCGCCGAACCAGTCGGTCCGCAGGGTCGGCCAGTCCTCGCGCATGTTCCAGTCGCGGGCCGAGACATCGTTTGTGGTCATGTAGCCCGCCACATGCTCGAGCGCCCGTTCCGCCGTGATGCGCTTGCCCCCGCGCCCGATCGCCAGCGCCAGTTCAACCTCCCAGTCGACCTTGGTGGTGTCCGGCGGAATGACGATATCGTCGTAGGCGCCGGTGAGCGAGCCCGCCGACTTGAGAAACGAATAGGGCCGCACCCGCCCCTTGTCCCGGTCGAGCATGCTGTCGCGTTCCTCGTCGGTCTTGGCGGTCCCCGCCTCGACCATCTCGCGGATATGGCCGCCATAGTTCGCGGCCGCATAGATCATCTTGCCCGGCCTGTGGAGCGGCGGTAGATAGTGGACGCCGCTCACATCAACGACGGTCTCGGGTGCTGCGTTTCCGGCTGCGGCGAAGGATGCCATTTCGCACAGCGCCTCGAAGTTCAGCTCCCACTCCTCAAGTAGAAGCTGGATGCTGCTGACGCCGGCCAGAGCGCTACCACGCCGGCCCTGACGCCAGGACTTGTAGAGCTGATTGAGATTCCACCCGTCGTCGCCAATGACCATCATGACGAAGGCTCCGCCATTCTCACAAACTGTCGCCAGCTTGAATGGTGTATCGGTCATTTCATTTTTCCCCTGTATTCCCGTCAGTCTACCAGTTGTAGTCCGTATCCCGGCGCAGCAACCCATCATAAAGATCCAGACACCGATGCATCCAGCCATATACGGGATCATCGGCCTCGAGCAAGGCGAAGGGGCTCATACTGCGTGCCCAGATGAACGATCCTATCGCGTGATAATCGGCATAGAGCGGCGAATGTCCGCCCAGAAACGGCTGTTCCGCCAGCACCCGGCGTAGCGGTTCAAGTCGGGCTCGAAGTTCAAGCACCCGGTCTTCTCGTCCCGCCTGCACCTCGTCGATCGGCCGACCCGCCCGTTGCGACCTGCTTTCTCGGAAATAGGGCTGATCTGCGGGATCAAGGCGCTCGTAAATGTCATGAACAATCATTTGAAAAATCAGCGGGTGGGTCGAGCTCTCGCACCATCGGGCAACGAAACGCGCAAACTCGCGCCCGACCGCCCCACCGAACAGCAAAGGTTGGTCGGGATAGGTGTCTTCGAGATACTCGGCGATCTTCCAGCTTTCATAGATCCACCTCCCGCCATCCTCGATCACGGGGATGGTCGGGAACGACCCGTCACCAATCGACGAGATATCACAGAACCGGGTCGGCACCGTCTCACAGGCAAGGCCCTTATGGGCCAGTGCTAACCGGGTCTTGCAGCAGTTCGAGCTGAACCGCCGGTCGTCCTGCCCCACGAGGTCGTAAAGAACGATCGCCATGGGTCGCTGGGACGGATTAGCTGACCGCGAGCGGCGCCAGGGCGTTGAGGTCGCTCGTCACGTCGAGGATGACCGGCTTTGTCTTCGCGGCCTCGAAGGCCTGCTGGATTGCCCCAGCCACCTCACCGGGCTTCTCTACACGAATGCCGACAGCCCCCATCTCCTCGGCGATGCGCGCAAAGTTAACGTCGGTGAACTGCCACAATCGCAGCCCCTCTTCCGTCTGGTTGCCGTCATAAACGCGATCGAACCCACGCTTGGACTGGTTGCCGGAGGAATTGTTGTTCACAAGCGTAACCGTGTTGATGCCCCATCGTGCCGCCGTTTCCACATCGCCGATGTGGTACCAGAAGCCCGCATCGCCGGTGAAACAGAAGACCGGACGGTCGGGAACACCGCACTTCGCACCCAGCGCCGCTGAAAAGGACCAGCCGAGATGACCGGCGGAGCGCATGTAGCTCTGCTTCGGCGAGCGCAGATCGAACATCCCGCCCATCCACATGCCGGTGTGACCCGTGTCGGCCACAACGATCGCGTCATCGGGAAGATGCTCGCTCAGCTCCCTGCAGATACGCTCGGGTCGCATGGGTTCGGCATCGCTTGTCAGCAGGTCGTTGTACTTGTCACGCCACTGCTGATCGGCTTCGGCGGCGCGCGCGGCCCAGCCGGCCCGCCGGCCGGCGGATTCGGCATTGGTCATCGCCAGCATTTTCGTCACGGCGACTTTCGCGTCACCCTGCACG
>MDTE01162942.1_pt1 | contig 18928 bp, 22 predicted proteins | sample 811231 | NCBI WGS metagenome assembly MDTE01 (sample SAMN05326651, study PRJNA326480) | marine metagenome | isolation source: seawater | place: Indian Ocean: Red Sea | collected 2010 | reverse complement strand
GTAAATATATGAAAAATATTACAATTTCCTCTACTATGGGACCTGGAATTAGGGTAGACTTATCGTCAGTCGAGAAGAGGAGTTAGAATGCCGCTGAATTTGTCCCAGAAAAAAGATTTAGTCAAAGAGATGACCACAGTGTTAAGCGATGCTGAGGTGGTTTTGACAGCTGATTACTCTGGCTTAACATCAAATGAATTGAACGAGCTTAGGAAGACAACTCGTGAAGCAGGCGTTTTTGTTAAGCTTGTTAAAAATAACATGTTGAAAATGGCTCTTAAAGAAAGCCAATTTTCGTCTATGTCTGAAAATGTCTCAGGACCACAGATCGTTGCGGTAGGAAAAGAAGATGCAGGTAAATTTGCAAAATCTATTAAAGAATTTATCGATAAACACGAGAATCTAAAGCCTAGAGCTATCAACTATCAAGGCCAAGATTTAGATATTAGTGAATTAAAAAAACTTGCATCACTTCCAACATATGAGGAGGCAATATCCAAATTATTATCAGTAATGCAGGGACCTATTCAAAAACTTATGGGCACAATGAAAGCTGTGCCTAACAAGCTTGTTAGAACTATTGATGCTGTGAAAGCGTCCAAGAATTAATTTATCGGGAGAAAATGATGGCAGTGAGTAAAGATGACATATTAGAGAGTATATCTAATATGACTGTGATGGAGGTTGTAGACCTTATATCACAAATGGAAGAAAAATTCGGAGTTACAGCAGCAGCAGCTGTGGCAGCCGCACCGGCAGCAGCTGGCGATAGCGGTGATGCAGCGGCAGAGAAAACCGAATTTGATGTATCTCTAGCAGACATGGGCAGTAATAAGGTTGCAGTTATAAAGGCTGTAAGAGCAATCACTGGCCTTGGGCTAAAAGAAGCAAAAGACAAAGTTGAATCAGCACCATGCGTTTTAAAAGAAGGCGCTTCTAAGGAAGAAGCAGATGATTTTAAAAAGCAATTGGAAGAAGCTGGAGCAACTGTTGAACTTAAATAAACACTTACAACTTAACAACACTCAAACTAGTTTTGAGAACTTAAATTTGGATGAAACCAAAAGGATCTTTTGGCTATGACGTATTCCTATACAGAAAAAAAACGTATCCGTAAAAGTTTTGGTAAAACTAGTGACGTAATTGAAGCACCAAATTTAATTGATCTTCAAATCAACTCATATAATGATTTTCTTGGGTATGCTAATGGTGTCTTTGATATGCAAAAATCAGGACTCCATAAAGTATTTGAATCAGTTTTTCCGATATACGACTACTCTAATAATTGCAAGCTTGAGTACACCAGTTTCAAACTAGACAAGCCAGATTATAATGAAGAAGAATGTAGGATAAGTAGCAAAACATATTCTGTCCCGATAAAGGTAAACTTAAAGCTCTACACAAATCTAGATGAGAAAAACGCAGATAATGTAGAGATTTTTGAAAACGAAGAGGTTTTTCTTGGCGAGTTACCAATAATGACTAAATATGGAACGTTTATTGTCAACGGAACAGAGAGAGTCGTTGTATCTCAGCTTCATAGATCACCAGGGGTATTTTTTGATCATGATCGAGGGAGGACACATTCCTCTGGTAAGTTACTTTTTTCGGCAAGAGTTATACCCTATAGAGGTTCTTGGTTAGATTTTGAGTTTGATCAAAAAGATATTATTTATGCAAGAATAGACCGTAGAAGGAAAATAGCCTCAACTATCATTCTTCGGGCTCTTGGGTATTCTACTCAAGAAATTATAGAGCAGTTTTATGACTTTAATAAAATATCTGTCAAAGATGGTAAAATATTTATTGACCAAAACCTGGAAGATCTTAAGGGTAGCATTGCTTCATTCGATATTTATCATAATAAAAAACTGATTGTTGGCAAAGGAAAGCGTATTACAGTTAGACAAATTGATGCTGCCAAGAAAAGTAAAATGAAAATTTTTCAAGTGCCTGATGATTTCATCCTTGGAAAACGTATTGCCGATAATGTGACTCTTAAGATAAAAGGTGCTGATGTGAAAGTCGACATGATAGTCTCTGAACAAATCGTTGATCCTGAGACAGGGGAACTCATCTGCGAAGCTAATCAGAAAATAGACAAAGCTACCAAAGAAAAACTAATTAATGTAAAAACAGTTCCAGTTAATATTTTATCATGTAATCAAGAGATTGATCTTGATGTTATCGCTCTAATACATGAATATGGCATCTCTAATTTTACAATACTTCACACAAATGATCTTGATAGGGGCGCTTTTATTTGTAACACCATTGATGTTGATCCAACTATTGATCAAAAATCTGCTCTAATTGAAATCTATAGAATGATGAGACCTGGTGAGCCACCTACTGAAGAGGCAGCAAGTCAGCTGTTCACAAATTTATTTCAATCCAGTGACAGATATGATCTCTCTGACGTCGGTCGAATGAAGTTTAATTCAAGAGTTGGCCGTGAAAACATGGTAGGTGAGACCACATTATCGAATGCAGACATATTAGACGTTCTAAAGACGCTCATTAATATAAGAAATGGGTCTGATTCCGTTGACGATATTGATCATCTGGGTAACCGGAGAGTCAAATGTGTAGGAGAGATGGTTGAGAATGTCTTCAGAGTAGGGTTGGTTAGAGTTGAAAAAGCAGTGAAAGAGAGAATGACCACAATGGAATTAGCAGAAAAACTCCAACCAAAAGACATTGTTAATTCGAAACCTATTACGGCTACACTAAAAGAATTTTTTGGCACTAGTCAGTTATCGCAATTCATGGATCAGAATAATCCACTTGCTGAGATTACTCATAAAAGAAGAATCTCAGCACTTGGCCCAGGTGGCTTAACGAGAGAAAGAGCTGGGTTTGAGGTAAGGGATGTTCACCCTACGCATTATGGAAGAGTATGCCCGATCGAAACTCCCGAAGGTCCAAATATCGGCCTGATCAATTCACTTGCAACATACTCTAGGACGAATTCATATGGTTTTCTTGAGACTCCATATCGGGTTGTCAGTAAGAACAAGGTAAGAGATGAGATTAAATGGTTATCTGCAATCGAGGAGAGCAAGTATATGATTGCACAAGCAAATACAGCTCTTGATTCGAGAGGAAATATCGTTGGTGATTTAATATCATGCCGTTTCAATAATGAGTTTACTATCTCATCACCAGATAAGGTTGAACTTATGGATGTTTCGCCACGTCAAGTCGTTTCTGTTGCAGCAGCACTCATTCCATTTCTCGAGCATGACGATGCTAACCGAGCATTAATGGGTTCTAATATGCAGAGGCAAGCTGTTCCGCTTTTAATTCCTGATAAGCCTTTAGTGGGTACCGGGATGGAGAAAACTGTCGCAGTTGATTCAGGAGCATCAGTTAAAGTAAAAAGAGATGGGGAAGTGGATTACGTAGACGCATCAAGGATAATTGTAAACGTTGATGAAAAATATGTTGGAGATGATTCTGATACTGGGGTCGATATTTACCCGCTAACAAAATACACGCGTACCAATCAAAACACCTGTATCAATCAGAGACCTTTAGTCAAGCCAGGTGATAAAGTAATTGCAGGTGATGCGATTGCCGATGGTCCATCTACTGATCTTGGGGAGCTTGCATTAGGCCAAAACCTTTTAATAGCATTTATGCCATGGAATGGCTACAACTTCGAAGATTCAATCCTTGTATCTGAAAAAGTTGTTAGAGAAGATAGGTTTACATCTATACATATCGAAGAACTAGAGTGTGTTGCAAGAGATACTAAATTGGGATCTGAGGAAATTACAGCAGATATCCCAAATGTGAGTGAAAATTTACTAAATAAGCTTGACGCCTCAGGTATAGTTTACGTTGGCGCAGAAGTTAAATCTGGTGACATACTCGTCGGTAAAGTTACACCAAAAGGTGAGACTCAACTCACGCCTGAAGAGAAGCTGCTTAGAGCAATATTTGGAGAAAAAGCTTCAGATGTCAAAGATTCATCACTAAAAGTGCCATCAGGTATGGACGGAACTGTGATAGACGTCAGAGTTTTTACTAGAGAGGGCATTGACAAAGATAAAAGGGCAATTCAAATAGAAGATGCTCAAATAGAAGAAGTTAAAAAAAACCTTGTTGATGAGCTCAGAATTAATCAAGAGACGGTTTACATTAGGGCTAGAAAACTTTTATTGAATAAAACTCTCTCAAAATCAATTTTAGACCTCAAGGCTGGATCTAAATTAACTACTGCATTAATTGATTCAGTTAAAAATGATGATCTATTTAAACTGCAAACAAAAGTTGAGAAGGTAAATATCAGTTTAGCCAACTTAGCAAACAGCATTGATGATTTACAAAACAAATTCAATCAAGATCTTGAAGAAGTCACTAAGAAAATTACCATGCCAGATGATTTAGGACCTGGTGTACAAAAGAAAATAAAAGTGTATTTAGCCGTAAAAAGAACACTACAACCTGGGGATAAAGTGGCTGGTCGTCATGGTAATAAAGGAGTAATCTCTCAAATCATACCAGTTGAGGATATGCCTCACCGCGAGGATGGAACGCCCGTGGATATAGTGCTTAATCCTCTTGGTGTCCCCTCTAGGATGAATGTAGGACAAGTTTTAGAGACTCACCTTGGTTGGGCTGCCCACGGAATAGGTGATAAAATCAATCAGATGCTCAAGGATCAGGAAGATATCAGGAAGTTAAAACAGTTTATATCAAAGGTTTACAAAGAATGTCCAGGTTTCACAAAATATACTATTGATAAGTTTAGTGATGATGAAATAATAACTTTAGCAGATAACCTCAAGAGTGGCCTGCCTATGGCAACTCCTGTGTTTGATGGTGCTTCCGAAGAGGAAATTAAAAAGATGCTTGAGCTAGCTGAGCTCCCAAAGAGCGGTCAGTCAGTGCTTTATGATGGAAGAACAGGTGAGAAATTTGAAAGACCAGTCACCATTGGTTATATGTATATTATAAAACTTAACCATCTTGTGGATGATAAAATGCATGCCCGATCAACAGGTCCTTACAGTCTTGTGACCCAACAGCCACTGGGTGGTAAAGCTCAATTTGGTGGTCAAAGATTTGGAGAGATGGAAGTTTGGGCCCTTCAGGCTTATGGAGCGACAAATGTCCTCCAGGAAGTGTTGACAGTTAAATCTGATGACATAGCAGGACGAAACAAAGTTTACAAGAATATTGTCGATGGCGACTACACAACTGATGCACACGTTCCTGAATCATTTAATGTTTTACTGAAAGAAATCAGATCTCTAAGTATCAATATAGACTTGGATTCTGAAAACAAACCAAACTAGGAAAGATTATGCAAGAAATATTAAACATGTTTAAGAAAAATACTAAGGATAAAAAATTTGATCATATAAAAATATCACTTGCGTCCCCTGATCTTATGAGGTCATGGTCATATGGTGAAGTAAAAAAGCCTGAGACTATTAATTATAGAACATTCAAGCCTGAGAGAGATGGTCTATTTTGCGCTAAAATTTTTGGTCCAGTTAAAGATTACGAATGTTTGTGTGGAAAATACAAACGTCTTAAGCATAGAGGCGTGGTATGTGAGAAATGCGGAGTTGAAGTTACTTTATCGAAAGTCAGAAGGGAGAGAATGGGCCATATAGAACTAGCTGCACCTGTAGCGCACATTTGGTTTCTGAGGTCGCTACCATCAAGGATAGGCTTAATGATGGATATGACCTTGAGACAAATCGAGAAGGTACTATATTTCGAGGCATTTATTGTCATAGATGGAGGTCTGACGCCATACGAGACAGGTACTCTGTTAAATGAGGAGATGTATAATCAAGCAATTGAAGAATATGGCAATGAAATCAAACTAGGTATGGGTGCCGAGGCCATAAAAGAACTTCTAAAGTCTATAGATTTAGAGAGAGAGTACGAAGATCTCACTGAGGAGATTAAGCTCACAAAATCACAAGCAAAAAATAAAAGAAATATCAAACGCCTAAAACTTATTGAATCATTTATCAACTCTGGTAACAAACCAGAATGGATGATTCTCGATGTGCTGCCTATTCTCCCACCAGATTTGAGACCACTCGTCCCTCTCGAGGGAGGGCGCTTTGCTACCTCAGATCTTAATGATCTCTACAGAAGAGTTATTAACAGAAACAACAGACTGAAAAGACTTCTTGAGCTTAAAGCCCCTGATATCATAGTGAGAAATGAGAAAAGAATGTTGCAAGAGTCAGTGGATGCTCTTCTGGATAATGGCAGAAGAGGCAGGGCTATAACTGGGACGAACAAGAGGCCTCTAAAATCTCTTGCTGACATGATAAAGGGTAAAGGCGGCAGGTTTAGACAAAATCTTTTAGGTAAAAGAGTTGATTATTCTGGCAGGTCTGTAATTGTTGTCGGTCCTACACTTAGGTTACATCAATGTGGCATTCCAAAAAAAATGGCTTTAGAGCTATTCAAACCCCATATTTTTGGAAAGCTTCAAACTAGAGGTATTACTACAACGATCAAGTCAGCAAAAAAAGTTGTTGAAAAAGAGGGTGAAGAGGTTTGGGATATTTTAGAAGAGATAATTAAGGAATATCCTGTTCTTTTAAATCGAGCACCAACATTACATCGATTAGGTATACAAGCGTTTGAGCCTGTTTTGATTGAGGGTAAAGCCATACAACTTCACCCGCTAGTGTGCGCAGCTTTCAACGCAGACTTCGATGGTGATCAGATGGCTGTTCATGTTCCGTTGTCCGTGGAGGCTCAAACTGAGGCGAGAGTATTAATGATGGCGACCAACAACATTCTCTCACCATCAAATGGCAGCCCTATCATAGTCCCATCTCAAGATATGGTTTTAGGGATCTACTATATGTCAAGAGAGAAACCAAACTGCAAAGGTGAAGGAATGATTTTTAGCGATATAGAGGAGGTCTCTAAAGCTTATCAATCTAAACTTATAGATATGCATGCAAAAATTAAAGTTAGAATGAATATAACGGAACACGATGGAGACCAGCTAATTGAAAAGACAAAAATTGTGGACACTACAACTGGTAGAGCACTTATCTCTGAGATACTCCCAAAAAATATTCCATATTCATTTATTGATCAAGACCTAAATAAAAAAGCTATTTCGAAATTATTTGACGTAGCATATCGATTAGCTGGCCTCAAAGAGACAGTACTTTTTGCAGACCAAATAAAAAATATGGGCTTTAAATATTCAACTTTAGCAGGTGTATCTATTGGCGTAGATGACATGGTAATACCAAAAGAGAAAACAACCATCACTGCTAAAGCGGAAAAAGAAGTTAAAGATATAGAAAAGCAATACAATTCGGGATTATTGACTGCTGGAGAACGTTACAATAAAGTTGTTGATATTTGGTCACATACAAATGATCAAGTATCTCAGGCGATGATGAAGCAGCTGGGAACTGAAGTTACTAAGACATCAGATGGCAAGAAAGTAGAACACAAATCATTCAATTCTATATATATGATGGCAGATTCTGGTGCGAGAGGCTCTGCAGCGCAAATAAGACAGCTATCAGGAATGAGAGGGCTGATGGCAAAACCCGATGGCTCTATTATTGAGACACCAATTACAGCAAACTTCAGAGAAGGCTTAGATGTTATGCAGTATTTTATATCTACTCACGGTGCAAGAAAAGGATTAGCAGATACTGCACTTAAAACTGCTAACTCAGGTTACCTAACTAGACGTTTAGTTGACGTTTCTCAGGATTTAGTTGTGACTGAAGAAGATTGCGGAACACAAAATGGTATCTTGATGAAACCGCTCATTTAAGGAGGAGATATCGTTGAACCACTTAATGAGAGAGTATTAGGAAGAACGCTATTGCATGATCTTGTAAACCCAAAAACTAATTCTTTAATACTTCCAAAAGATACACTACTTGATGAGAGTAATGTTTCTCTTTTGGAGCAAAATGCAATTGATGAAGTTTGGGTGAGGTCAGTAATCACCTGTGATATAAGACACGGAGTCTGTGCAAAGTGTTATGGAAGAGATTTAGCCAAAGGTCGACAAGTCAGTATTGGAGAGGCAGTCGGAGTGGTTGCTGCACAATCAATTGGTGAACCTGGCACTCAATTAACTATGAGAACATTTCATATTGGCGGTGCAGCATCAAGAGCAGTTGCTGCAAATAGTATTGAGGTAAAAAATTCTGGTACAATCAGATATCATAATCTAAAGACTGTAGTTAATAGCCAAAATGAAATCATCACTGTATCTAGATCTGGTGAACTAGGTATTCTGGATGATAGTGGTAGAGAAAAAGAGCGATATAAAATTCCTTACGGGGCAGTAATAAAAACAGTTGATGGTGAAAAGGTAGAGAGAGGTCAAAACATAGTGACATGGGATCCACACTCAACACCAATTATCACAGAAACAGCTGGTATCATTGAGTTTGAGGATTTTGATGATGGTATAAGTGTAGAGAACATTGTTGACGAGCTAACTGGTATTACTTCTATAAAAGTCAAAGACATGTCCAGTGTTTCATTTGATAAAAACAGGAAACCGATGATTAAACTTGTCGATGCAAAAGGTAAAGAGTTAACATTGGTAAATTCAAATCTACCCGCACATTATCATTTGCCATCTAATTCAACAGTAAATTTGACATCCGGCAGCAAGGTAGGCGTTGGAGATGTAATTGCTCGAACACCGCGTGAGACATCAGGAACTAGGGATATTACGGGTGGTTTACCGAGGGTTGCTGACTTATTTGAAGCCAGAGAACCCAAAGACAAAGCGGAGCTAGCAGTAGAAACAGGTGTCGTCTCATTTGGAAAGGAAACAAAAGGTAAGCGCCGATTGATAATCACTGATAAAGAGGGTAATGAACATGTCCAAATGCTAAATAAGACCAAACTACTCAATGTTTTTGAGGGAGCAAGCGTTACACAAGGCGAGATAATTTCCGATGGAGAACTAGACCCACATGATATCTTAGCATATAGAGGAATAACAGATCTTGCAGAACATCTAGTAAAAGAAGTTCAGGACGTTTATAGGCTCCAGGGTGTTGCAATTAACGATAAACACATCGAAGTTATACTTCGCCAAATGTTAAGAAAGGTAGAAATAGTTTCTCCAGGCGATACGTCACTAATGTCAGGAGAGCAAATGGAAAAAACACAGCTTCTTGAGATGATCGATTCACTGAAATCAAAAAATCCCGAGGCAACTTTGCCTACATACAACCCGATGTTATTAGGAATCACTAAAGCTTCATTAGTTACAGAATCATTTATCTCAGCAGCATCATTCCAGGAGACAACTCGTGTTCTGACTGACGCTGCTGTCAATGGCAGAAAAGATAAACTACGAGGTTTAAAAGAAAATGTCGTAGTCGGTAGGCTACTTCCATGTGGTACGGGCTTATCAGCACAGACCGATGAGAGTGAGTCTTTTGAGGAAATGTTGGAGAAAGAAATAGCAAGTGAAATAAATATAATTCCTGAGAAATCTACCGAAACATCTGCGGAAGATCTATTTAAAGATTAATATTGTTTTTTTTGCATATAATATTAAACATCTCTTGACACATACATGCTGTACCAATAGAATTTCGCATACTTATTTAGGAATTATATGGCTACAATCAACCAACTTGTCAGAAATCCAAGGAAATCTAAGATTTCAAAATCTGACGTACCAGCCTTGGAATCATGTCCTCAAAGAAGAGGTGTGTGTACCCGCGTCTATACCACAACACCAAAAAAACCTAATTCGGCACTAAGAAAAGTTGCAAGAGTGAGGTTAACTAATGGACAAGAAGTCACTTCATATATAGGGGGCGAAGGCCACAATCTTCAAGAGCACTCTGTAGTAGTTATTAGAGGTGGTAGAGTAAAAGATTTGCCGGGAGTTCGATACCACATAGTAAGAGGAAGTCTAGATACACAAGGTGTAGAAAATAGAAAACAAGGTAGGTCAAAATACGGTACAAAGAGGCCAAAGAGTTAAGATATGCCCAGAAAAAGAGACATTCCAAAAAAGAAAATTGTTCCTGATCCTATTTACAAAAGCACTAATGTCACACGCCTAACGAATATGATAATGCAAGATGGCAAAAAAAGAACCGCAGAAAAAATTGTATATGAAGCTTTATCCATTTCATCAAAAAAAACCAAGGAAGAGCCATTAACAGTTCTTGAAAAAGCACTCCAAAACGTAGGTCCTACTGTCGAGGTCAAATCCAGGAGAGTGGGAGGTTCAAACTATCAAGTGCCTATCGAAGTAAACTCAAAGAGAAAGGTCTCTCTGGCAATGAAATGGATTATCGAGGCAGCTAGTAAGAGAAATGAGAAATCGATGAAGGAAAAACTAGCATCAGAAATCACAGATGCCATAGACAATAGAGGTTCAGCTGTAAAAAAACGTGAGGATACTCACAAAATGGCTGAAGCAAATAAAGCATTTGCGCATTATAGGTGGTAATTCATGGCTAGAACAACAGATTTAACACACTACCGAAATATAGGAATCATGGCTCATATTGATGCCGGCAAAACCACCACTACTGAACGAATTCTTTATTATACAGGCGTGTCTCACAAAATAGGTGAAGTTCACGATGGTGCAGCGACAATGGACTGGATGGAGCAGGAGCAAGAGAGAGGCATAACAATAACATCTGCAGCTACAACATGTTTTTGGAGTGGGAGCACAGGACAGTATGATGAGCATAGAATAAACATTATCGACACACCTGGCCATGTGGACTTTACAATCGAGGTCGAGAGATCACTTAGGGTTCTTGATGGTGCAGTTGCTGTTTTTTGTGCAGTTGGAGGAGTAGAACCACAATCTGAGACCGTATGGAGACAAGCAAATAAATATAGTGTGCCAAGAATGGCATTTGTTAATAAAATGGATAGAGCAGGAGCTGATTTTTTCAGAGTTGTTGATCAAATTAAAACTAGACTAGGCTCAAAACCAGTTCCTCTTCAAGTGCCTATTGGCGCAGAGGATAATTTTAAAGGGGTAGTAAACCTCATTGACATGAAAGCTATCGTATGGGATGAGGAATCTAAAGGAATGAAATTTGAGGAGATTGAGATACCCGATGAGCTAAAAGCTAAATCAAAAGAGCTAAACGAGCAATTGGTTGAAACTGCCGCAGAGGCGAATGAAGAGTTAATGGAAGCCTATTTAAATAATGGTGAATTAACTAGAGATCAGATTATAGAGGGATTGAGGTCTCAAACTTTATCAAACGAAATCGTCCTTGTTTCATGTGGGACAGCTTTTAAAAATAAAGGTGTTCAAGCTATGTTAGATTCTGTCATCGATTTTATGCCGTCACCATTGGATGTGCCTGCTATCAAGGGCATAAATGATGACAAAGATAACACTGAAGGTGAGAGAAAATCCTCAGACGATGAACCTTTCGCTTCACTAGCATTTAAGATCGCAACAGACCCATTTGTAGGCACACTAGCATTCTTCCGAGTATACTCTGGGGTCTTAAAAGCCGGCGACACTGTATACAATGCAGTTACTCAGAAAAAAGAGCGGATTGGTAGAATACTACAAATGCACTCAAACTCTAGAGAGGAAATCAAAGAGGTTCGAGCAGGTGATATTGCAGCAGCTGTAGGTCTAAAACAAGTTACAACTGGTGACACGCTATGTGATCCGTCCTCTGTAATAACTCTTGAAAGGATGGAATTTCCTGAGCCAGTCATTTCAATTGCTGTTGAGCCAAAGACTAAAGATGATCAAGAAAAAATGGGTTTAGCATTGGGTAAAATAGCCCAAGAGGATCCATCTTTCCGCGTGGCTACTGATGAAGAATCTAATCAGACTATAATATCAGGTATGGGTGAGCTCCATCTTGACATTATTGTCGATAGAATGAAGAGGGAATTCAATGTAGAAGCGACAATTGGAAAACCACAAGTTGCTTATAGAGAAACTATAAGGAAATCAATTGAACAAGAAGCTAAGTACGTCAAGCAGAGTGGTGGTAAAGGTCAGTATGGCCATGTTTGGTTAAAGATAGAGCCTCAAGAACCAGGTAAAGGTTATGAATTTGTAAATCAAATTGTGGGTGGTGCGATTCCAAAAGAATTTATTGGTCCAGTTGACAAAGGTGTTATTGAGCAAATGGAAAATGGTGTTATTGGAGGTTACCCAGTGGTGGATGTTAAGGTTACACTTTACGACGGTTCCTTTCACGATGTTGACTCTAGTGAAGTGGCATTTAAAGTTGCTGGGTCCCAAGCTTTCAAAGAAGGAGCAAAGAAAGCAAATCCTGTTCTACTTGAACCTGTGATGAAGGTTGAGGCAGTTACCCCTGGCGACTATCTGGGCGACGTAACCGGAGACTTAAATCGAAGAAGGGGGATTATACAAGGCATGGAGGAAACTGTTGTTGGTAATATAATCAAAGCTGAGGTTCCGCTTTCAGAAATGTTCGGATATGCAACTGACCTAAGATCAATGACTCAAGGAAGAGCAACATACACGATGGAGTTTGCAAAGTATGCGGAAATACCATCAAATATAGCAGAAGAATTAATCGAGAAGGCATCTTAAAGTGGTAACTAAAAAGAAAAAAAATACACAAAATATCAGAATACGTCTCAAGACCTTTGATCATAAGCTTATTGATGCTTCCTCAAAAGAAATATTAGAGACAGCAAAAAGGACAGGCGCACGTGTAATTGGCCCAATCCCACTTCCTACCAAAAAAGAGAGATTTACGGTATTAATTTCTCCCCATGTTGACAAAGATGCACGCGACCAGTACGAAATTCGCACCCACAAAAGATTAATGGATATTATAGAGCCAACAGACAAAACGGTTGATGCTCTAATGAAATTAGACCTTGCAGCTGGTGTTGATGTTCAGATAGAACTTAGTTAATTCATCATTCAAAAATAGCTCTGAAAACAGTCAAAAAACCCTAAAAAAGTGTAACATTTATGAATTTTATGTTAAGATTCAGCACCTTAAATAATACTGAACTAACTAACTTTTTCATTTTGAGGACAAGAAAATGAGCATTGGCCTAGTGGGCATTAAAACTGGCATGACACGCGTATTTGATGAATCAGGTACTTCAATTCCTGTCACAGTCATTAATGTAGACACAAACAGAGTTTCTCAAATCAAAACTGTTGATAGAGATGGCTACTCTGCTGTTCAGATCGCGTATGGTAATCAAAAAGAGAGTAGGTTGAACAAAGCCACTCTTGGTCATTACAAAAAATCTAATATCAGCCCAGCAAGAGGCCAAGTTGAGTTCAGAGTAAAAAAATTAGAGGGCGATCTTTCTGTCGGATCAAATATTAATGTAGATACTTTTAAGGCTGGGGAACATGTAGATATTACAGGAAGAACCATAGGAAAGGGATTTCAAGGCGGTGTTAAAAGACATCATTTTAAAACTCAAGATGCTACTCATGGTAATTCGATTTCTCATAGAGCACTAGGTTCTACAGGGCAGTGCCAAGATCCAGGAAGAGTATTTAAAGGAAAAAAAATGCCGGGACATCTCGGTAATGTGAATAGGACTATCCAGAATCTTACGATTGTAAAGATTATGCCCGATGAGAATATCATGCTCGTTAAAGGATCCATTCCAGGACACAAAGGTAGCGTTGTTGTAATTAAACCAACAGAAAAAAAATATATTGCCAAAGAAATTTTCACTGAAAAAGAAGTAAAGGAAGAGAGTGAAAACCTCGATTCTACTGAGAAATTAGATTCAAGCGCAACTAGTGATGAAAATATAGAGAATAGTTCATCGTCTACAGAGGCAGAAACATCGAAAGAAAATAAAGATAAAGTGGAGAGTGGAGATGAGTAAAGAACTCTCGAAAATATTTACAAAAGATTTTAACGAAGCTCTTGTTCACCAAGTCACAACAGACTTTTTGTCTAATCAGAGAAGTGGTACCAAAGCCCAAAAAAATAGATCAGCAGTTAGTGGTGGTGGAGCAAAGCCTCGTCCTCAAAAAGGTTCAGGTAGAGCAAGAGCTGGAACAACAAGAAGCCCTATTTGGAGAACTGGCGGTGTTACATTTGCAGCAAAACCAAAAACTTATAACAAAAAAATTAATAAAAAAATGTATAGAGGAGCACTCAACTGTATTTTTAATGAACTACTTAAAAGAAAAAGGCTACATTTAACTGATAAGTTAACTTTTACAGACAAAAAAACAAAATTAGGTCAAGAGCTTCTTAATGATCTAAAAATCGTTAATGCACTGTTTATCACGTCTATTGACAACCCGAACGCTTTTTTTTCTCTTAGAAACATAAAAAATATCACAGTTATTGATTATAAAGAAATTAATCCTTATATTCTCATGAAGCACGACAACGTCGTTATTGATTCCAATGTCCTTGAACAAATTAAGCAGGCAACAATGTTATGAGTATAGCGAGACTAGCTAATATAATCGTAGCGCCACGTGTTTCAGAAAAAGCTACTACACGTGCAGACCTAGAAAATCAGCATGTTTTCTCTGTATTGAAAAATGCTACAAAGCCTGAAATTAAAAAAGCAGTTGAATTAATGTTCGACGTAAAAGTTAAAAGTGTCAGGGTAATTAACATGCAAGGGAAACTTACAAGAATTGGACGCACATTTGGCAAGAGAAAAGATTGGAAAAAAGCCTATGTCAGATTAGAGGAAGGCTTTGACATTAATTATGGTGAAGAAGAGGTGAGTAAATGACGATTGTAAAATCTAGACCAACTTCACCTGGTAGACGATTCAGGGTAAAAATATCAAATTCTGAGCTGTACAAAGGGCAGCCTCACGAACCTTTATTAACCAAGCTTAATAAAAGTGGTGGTAGAAATAATCAAGGAAGAATAACAACAAGACATATCGGTGGTGGACATAAAAAAAGATACAGAATAATAGACTTTAAAAGAAACAAAGATAATATTCCTGCAACAGTGGAAAGACTTGAGTACGATCCGAATAGGAATGCAAATATAGCTCTTCTCCTTTACGCCGATGGAGAAAGAAGATACATTATAGCCCCAAAAAATCTTAAATCTGGGGATAAACTCATGTCAGGTGAAAAATCATCGATAAATATTGGTAATACACTACCTCTGATCAACATTCCTGTTGGAACGCAGGTTCATTGTATTGAAATGAAACCGGGTAAAGGTGCTCAGATAGCAAGAAGCGCAGGCACAGTAGCACAAATAGTAGCGATGGAGGGAGATTATGCGACTCTAAGATTAAAATCTGGTGAAACAAGAAAAATATTTAAATCATGCAGAGCTACTATTGGCGAGGTTGGAAACAGTGAGTTTAATCTTGAAAAACATGGGAAAGCTGGCGCAAAAAGATGGCTTGGTATAAGACCAACTGTTCGAGGTGTTGCAATGAACCCCATTGATCATCCACATGGTGGTGGAGAAGGTAAAACATCAGGGGGGAGAGACCCCGTGTCTCCATGGGGAACACCGACCAAAGGTTATAAAACTAGATCAAATAAGAGAACTGATAAGCTGATTGTCAGAAGAAGAACTAATAAGAGTAGAAAGTAGATATGGCCAGATCATTAAAAAAAGGACCGTTCATTGACCACCATTTACAAGCAAAAGTGGATAAAGCGCTCAAGGAAAACGATAAAAAACCGATTAAAACATGGTCTAGAAGATCAGTGATATCCCCTGATATGATTGGTTTAACAATCGCTGTCCATAATGGTAAGCAGCATGTTCCTGTATATGTGACTGAGAATATGATTGGACATAAGCTTGGCGAATTTTCTCCTACAAGAGTATTCAAGGGGCATTCTGGGGATAGAAAGGCTAAAGGATAGGTTATGAATACACAAGCAGTTTTAAAATATCAGAAAATATCTGCACAAAAATGTAGACTCGTTGCTAATGAAGTAAGAGGGCTACCTGTAAATAAAGCTTTTGAATTTTTAAACTATAGCAATAAGAAGGCTTCACAATTAATCTTGAAAGTATTAGAATCAGCCGTCGCTAACGCTGAGCATAATAACTCCAGCGATTTAGATGAATTAATTGTGAAAAATGTTTTAGTTGATGAAGGCCCGTATGGTAAAAGATACAGACCCAGAGCCAGAGGAAGAGTAAATCAGATAATAAAAAGAACAAGTCATATCACTATAGTTGTAAGTGATGGACAGGAAGAGAATAAGTAATGGGACAAAAAGTACATCCAACAGGCTTTAGATTAGGTATTTCCACAGAGTATTCCTCCAAATGGTATGCGGGAAGTAGAGACTATTCCAGTTATCTACTCGAGGACTACCGTATTAGAGAATATTTGAAAAAACAGCTGGAAAATGCCTCTGTCAGTAAAATTGTGATAGAGAGACCAACTAAAGAGGCTGTTGTAAATATCTACACATCTCGCCCTGGTATAGTGATTGGTAAAAAAGGTGAGGACATTGAAAAGTTTAGGAACAAAATTGCTTCTATTTTGAATACTGACAAAGCTACAGTCAAAGTGAATGTAAAAGAGATCAAAAAACCAGAACTTGATGCGCAGCTTGTAGCAGAGGGCATCACTCAGCAACTTGAAAGAAGAATAATGTATAGAAGGGCAATGAAAAGGGCTGTGACAAATACCATGAGATTGGGAGCTTTAGGAATAAAAGTAAATGTGGCTGGCAGATTAAACGGAGCTGAAATAGCACGTAGCGAGTGGTATCGAGAGGGGAGAGTCCCGCTCCATACTCTTGATGCTGCGATTGATTATGGCTTTGCAGAGGCATTGACAACCTACGGGATCATAGGTGTGAAAGTCTGGATATATTCCGAAGATGAGATTAAAGAAGAAACAAAAAAAACAGCAACAAAAAAATAGATAATGTTACAACCTAAGAAGACAAAATTTAGAAAACAACAAAAAGGTAGACTGAGAGGTTTCGCCACATCTGGAGCAAAAGTTAGTTTTGGTGAATTCGGTTTGAAAGCAACCTCACGAGGACGAGTAACAGCTAGACAGATTGAAGCAGCACGGAGAGCTATGACTCGATATATCAAACGAGGTGGCAAAGTATGGATAAGGATATTTCCCGACGTGCCAATAACAAAAAAACCTATTGAAGTGAGAATGGGCAAAGGCAAAGGAAATGTTGAATATTGGGTTTCAAAAATACAGCCTGGGAAAGTTTTGTATGAAATGGAGGGTGTCTCTGAGGAAATTGCTAGAGAGGCATTTAGGCTTGCTGCAGCAAAACTGCCTGTATTAACAACATTTGTTTCAAGGACTGCATTATGATCAAGTTAGACGAATTGAGAAAAAAGAGTCAGGCTGAATTACTACAAACCCTTGAGGACCTCTCAAAAGAAAGGTTTAGTTTAAGAATAAAAAGAGGCTCTGGCCTTAATCCTAAGCCGAATTTATTTAGAGAAAATAAAATTACCATTGCAAGAGTGAAAACAATCTTGAGTGAGATGAAAAATGGAAAATAAAGTAAAAATTATCACTGCAAAAGTACTGAAAACAGCAATGAACAAGTCTGCTGTCGTAAGTGTTGAGAGACTGGTTAAGCACCCAGTTAATGGCAAATTTATCAAGAGATCAACAAAATATCACGTTCATGATGAGAGTAACAAATGTGTAGTGGGTGAACTGATTAAAATTAAGCAATGTCGGCCAATATCAAAAACTAAGACCTGGGTACTAGTTGAGGAGTAAGGATAATTATGATTCAAATGCAAACAATTTTAAAATCGGCCGATAATAGTGGAGCTAGGCGGGTGATGTGCATTAAAGTCTTGGGCGGTTCTCATAGAAGGTTTGCTTCTGTTGGAGATGTTATTAAGGTTGCGATCAAGGATGCGCTACCAAAGGCGAAAGTTAAAAAGGGCGAAGTGTATAATGCTGTTATTGTGAGGACAAAAAAGGGTGTAAGAAGACCCGATGGTTCTCTGATTAGATTTGATAGTAATGCAGTTGTTCTTCTTGATAATAAATTAGAGCCAATTGGTACTAGGATATTTGGACCTGTCACCAGAGAGCTGAGGGACTTAACATTCATGAAAATTATTTCTTTAGCACCGGAGGTCCTATAGATGAACAAAATTAAAAAAGGAGATTCTGTCATAGTGGTCGCAGGAAAGGATAAAGGTAAAAAAGGAGAAGTTATTAAGTTACTTGATAACAATAAATGTCTTGTATCAGCAATTAATATGGCGAAAAAACATACCAAGCCAAATCCAAATGCCGGAATTGAAGGCGGGATAATAGAAAAAGAGATGCCTATAGAATTATCAAACATCATGTTGTTTAATCCTGTGACGAAAAAACAAGATAGAGTGGGATTCAAAAAACTTGAGTCTGGGAAGAAAGTTAGAATTTATAAATCTAATAGAGAGGTAATAGACATTTAATGAATACTTATAAGGAATATTACCAAGAGAACGTTGTACCTGCTTTGATGGAAAGATTTAAATTCAAATCAAATATGGAAGCTCCTCGCTTAATAAAAATTACTTTAAACATGGGACTAGGTTCAGCTATAGCGGATAAGAAAATATTAGAGAAAGCTCAAGATGAATTAACTCAAATTGCTGGGCAGAAAGCTGTATTGACATATGCCAAAAAGTCAATTGCTAATTTTAAGCTCAGAGAGGGCATGCCAATAGGATGTAAAGTTACGTTAAGAGGTCAAATGATGTATGATTTTTTTGAAAAACTTATAAAAATATCTCTGCCAAGAACTAGAGATTTTCGAGGCTATAGCGAAAAATCTTTCGATGGCAGAGGTAATTATACATTAGGCATCAAAGAGCATATAATCTTCCCTGAAATTGATTTTGATAAGATTGATAAAATTAAGGGGCTAGATATATGCATAACAACTAGCGCAAAAAATAATGAGGAGGCAATGGAGTTATTCAAACAGTTTAACTTTCCATTTAAATAACATGGCAAAATTATCAAT
>MDTE01013510.1_pt1 | contig 18928 bp, 31 predicted proteins | sample 811231 | NCBI WGS metagenome assembly MDTE01 (sample SAMN05326651, study PRJNA326480) | marine metagenome | isolation source: seawater | place: Indian Ocean: Red Sea | collected 2010 | reverse complement strand
GTCATGTCAATGTGCCTTTGCTCGTCTGGGTGACTCATGTTAAATTCTTTTCTTTTATCATAAGTCTCAGTTTTGTTTATTGTTTGTAGTGTTTGCATACTTACCTCCATTATATTGAATTAATAGTATCTCTTTGATAACTCTTAAAAATTCTATTTTTAAATTGAGTCATAGTTTGATTTTTACTATCTTGAAGTCCTAAATTAGTAACATTAGTTTTTAAACCAATACAATCTTTAATTAGTTTTGGGGTAAATTTTTCAGAATATTCTACATAGTCATGTGGTTTCAAAGTCATTCTGTGTAAGTAATCTAGTCTTACATAAAATTCTTTCCAGTTCTTTTCAGTAATTTCTGGCATACCAATAACTACTGTTGCTATTAAAAGATAGTTTAAATTATCAGAAGAAACTGACTCCTGAACCTCTGTTGTATTGTAATGTAAAGCCATAAGCTAATCTCCGTTTAGTTAAAATATATTAAAAAACTCACTAATATAATTAGTGGACTCTTTGTGTATAAATGATACTTCAATGGATTTTTACAAACCCACATATCAACTTTATCTAATTTAGTCATTGTGTTTTATCTCCTTAATTGTTTCAGTTAATTCATGGAATCTGTAATCACCATCTCCATAAACATCATTATAAAATTTAGCTAGTGTAAATAGTTCTGGTAAAAGTTTTTTACATAAAGCTAAGTTGTTAGTATCTAAAGGGCATACAGCTTTGAAGCACATGTTAATAGCTTCTGCTATAACATTAGCTCTGGTATCTGCCATGCCATTATCTATTAAATACATAGCTATTAAACTATGTGTAGTTCCTTTATCAACATGGTAATCATCATAATCTTCTAAAGGTTTGTATTGTTTATTAATTGTCATAATAGTCTCCGTTAATTATTAAATATTTTTGAGTAGTTTTTAATCTTACTCAGGATTAGGATTTTTCGTAGTTGAGGTATTTATCCCGCACCCTGTCGCCATGCCCTAAAAATTGTACCGCCATCACCCAGACCTGTCAAGCCCTTTACGCACACGAAGTTATAATAGATTATTAAAACCTCTGCACCGACCAGACCAAACCCATATCCATACTATGCTTGTTTAAATAATCAAACTTACAAGTGAGCAGAGCTTTTCTTCTTGAGTTTCTCTGGCGGTATAATAAACATTTATCTTTACTCAAGCCAATGTTTTCTACATAAGCATACCTCAGTTTGTTTAGATATACTTTTGCTTTTTCTTCTGTATTAAATTTATTAGTATTCATAATAGACCTCCGAAGTCGTTCATGCAACCAAGCTACCATGCCTGTCAACCCCTGTTATATTTTAAATATAATACTAAAACTTAAAAAGGTACATTAAAATAAATTTTAAAGGTACAATAAAACTTAAAGGTACAATAAAATTTAACTGTACCTTTTCGCCCTCAATAGTTCGCACTCGCCCTCAATAGTCCGCAGGAGGAAAAATTTTGCCCCTTTTATATTTACTTACTTAAATAAATAGGTGGTCGACTGCCAAAGCAAACAAGCACAACTCGTTGTACCTTTTTACCTTTAGGGCGAAAAGCTTATAAACAAAAAAGAACCTCCAGAGTAGGGGAGAAGAAACTCTGGAGGAACTTTTAGTCTAGCTTACTGTTGTTCAGCTAGATAAGCTGCTATAGCATCTTTATATACTTTAGGTAAGCTTTTCTTAGCAAACATATCATTTGCTTGTTTGAAAGTAAGCTTTCCAGCTTTTGCTTGAGAGTATAAACAAGCTTTTATCTGAGATTGATATTGCCAGTTTATTTGACCTTTGGCAGTCTTCGCAAATTTAGATGCTAGACCTCTTATCTGACCATAACTAGCTGGGTCATCCCATCTGTCTTTATACTCATTTATATCAAAAGTATCGGTAGTTGCTTGTGTCATAATTAGCCTCCTTTAGACTGATTTGTTTAAATGTTCAAAGTATATCGCCAAGCTTTGATATACTTCACCTTTTTCAGAGCACTTGAAACCAAGTACTCTAAAACCTTTTGAGCTGTAATGATTAGCAACTTTCATAGCTTTATTAAGATTGCTAGTCCTTATAGTCTTGTCATTATTAAATGTTATATCTATTATCATATTGCCTCCTTGATAATACTATAAGGTTATCATAGGAACTTCATGCTTATCAAGGGCATTAAAGTCTTAGTGAGGCACGAACTTAGAGTTTAATAGCTTGTATACCCTTGTAAGCTAATGAAGGACTATGATGCTCTTTAATAGTATTCAAGGAGTATAGCAATATGAATAATAGCTTATAGCGTTTGATAGACAAGACTATGGACTAGCATCTAATAACTAAGGAAGTTGGTAAGAAAGCTCAAAAGGTTAGAGTGGTTGGTGAATGCTATTAAATTGGTGAGGTAGATAGACTTGGCGATATCTAGAATATTTAAATGAACAGGTAAGATTGAGGCTAATTCACAAGCACTACCAAGTGATATATATGAGTAGAGCAGATGCAAGAACCAGTAGTTATTCAGTAAAGGTCTAGGACTTGAAAAGACTCCAAAGGTTGTAAACTAGAAATGAGACTCTGGAAAACTTGCAAGTACTACAAAGTAAAAGCCAAGCTTACTCAAACAACTATGATATGTTTGGGAAGAACTTACAAAGTATAGAATGCTTAGTAGCATTAGAATTGAACAAGAGTAAGCTACAAGTTCCCCAGAGTCTCTAAAGTCTAGGAGGTTCTTGTATGGGGGTGTTAGCTTTGAAGCCCTGAAGGGTAGGCAGGAGACCACCCCCCTCTACCCATATATCTATAGCATACATATACAAAATTACAGGATTCTGCTATTAACCAGTTTGCAACTAGCTGGTTAACGAGCCGTTTAAAAAACTTCTAAAGTTTTTACAGTTTCTGGGGGTTTTTTTGAAGGGGTATTTTGGGTCTATTTATCTATATATGCACCCGGGGGGTCACTAAAGTTATTATAGCTACCTAATCTGATTTTGTCAAGAGGGTTGACAAATTTATTTTAGAAGTATATACTAGTTATCATGGCAATCCTCCCAAGTATAACTAACGAATCTAAAAGGCAGCTGACCAAAAAACAGCAGTCTTTTTTAGACCACCTAGTTGAAACCCAAGGAGATGCTAAAAAGGCTGCTGAGTTGGCTGGATATACCAGTCATTATCACCATGTTGTTAAAACATTAAAGAATGAAATCCTAGAATTAACTCAGGAGGTCTTGGCAAACTCTGCTCCCAAAGCAGCTTTTAAACTTGTCGAGATTATGGAGTCTAATCGACCTATAGTTCAAGCTAATAATAAGTTAGCTGCAGCCCAAACTCTACTAGATAGAGTAGGAGTTTCTAAAGTAGATAAGGTAGATGTTAATCATAATGTGAGTAGTGGTATCTTTTTGATGCCGGACAAAGCTCCAATTAATTTAGACAAAGAAGATTATGAAGATATTTCTGACTGAATACGAAGAACAAGGCAAAGTTTATGCCGGTCCTAATATAGTTGCAAAAAACTTAGAAGCTGCTAAGATTGCAGCTGAACTTAATAACTTAACAGTAGTTGGTGAGTTTTCTGAGATATATGTTGACGAAGGTCTAATGCATTTTTATAAAGATTCACTAACTACTAAAACAATACACTAATGGAAACAGTTATAATATATTTTATAAGTTTTATGATAACTTATTTTTTGGTAAAAAAATTGTTTTTTAAATCAAATGGCAAATAAAAGAAAAAAAAGTACAGTAAATAAAGCCGGTAATTATACTAAACCTGCTATGCGTAAAAGATTATTTAATAAAATTAAAGCAGGTAGTAAAGGTGGTAGACCCGGACAATGGTCAGCTCGTAAAGCTCAGATGTTAGCTAAACAATATAAAGCTGCTGGTGGTGGCTATAAATCATAATGGCTGACCCTAAAAAAGGTACAGGCAAAAAACCTAAAGGCTCTGGCAGACGTTTATATACTGACGAGAATCCTAAAGATACCGTTAGTATTAAATATAAAACTGCTGCAGATGCTAGAAAAACTGTAGCTAAAGTAAAAAGAATTAGAAAGCCTTTTGCTCGTAAAATTCAAATCTTGACGGTTTTAGAACAACGTGCTAAAGTTGCTGGAAAGCATGAACAGGCTAGAATTGCCAAAGCTGGTAAGGAAGCTATTCGTAAACAACATGGTCGAAAGACTTAATATCTAGAGGAGGGCATTATGCCACAACATACTAAAAAGAAAAGAAAAAGCATGGCTAAAGGTGGTGCTAAAGGTAGAAAAAGTTACGCAAAAGGTGGAATGAAAAAAAGAAAAAGTTACGCAAAAGGCGGCAAAACTAGAAAGTAAATGTCATACTTAATGAGTAACATCCCACACTTTCCGTGTTGGGTAAGGAGGGAGTTTACCCATAATCATCTTAAATATCATGGCGAGTTTTTACATGCACTTGCCATAGCAGTAAATACTATACCTGATAGGTCTTTGAGTTTTCAGGTAGTTTTTACTGGTAATGAAATGGATAGAGATGATTGGAAAGAAGGCAACATACATGGTGGTGCTATGTGGGCAAGGATGCCTATACAAGCATTAGTCGCTGATATACCTATGGATGAATGGGCAGAGCCAATGGAGAATCATTTGGCACAGCCTTGGGATTGTGAATCTAGAACGCACTCTGTTATTACTCTAGATAGAACTAGTTCATCACCATGGATAGCAAAAATCGGCAGTGATTTTTATACTTCAAGGTATTTATTTACTGTTGATTATACTGATAATAGTATTGCTGATGACCCAGCACAACACAAACAGTCTCATGTATTATATATTACTGAAGACTGTCCTTGGAAAGGAAATATAATAGCTTTACCTAATAATAGAGTTAGAGTTACTAATCCTGCTCTTTGGGCAACTGGAGAAGGACCTCCTGACTTTATACCTTCGCAATGGTTACATTCTGCAGAAGGACACGAAAGCTATATGAATCCAGATGAAACATTTAATAATTTATATAGTGATAAAGATAAGTGAACTACAGATATTATGTAAGTAATTGGTTTATACCTAGAGGTCAAATCGCTTTAAATCTAGGACCGATAACTATTATAAAAAAAGATTGGTTTAATAAAGCTAACGCTAAGACTCAAACTTACATACTTAGGCATCAATATATTCATTATCAACAGTGGCTAAAAAGACCTTGGACACATCACTGGAAGTATTGGTTAGACTTAGAGTATCGTTTTGATTGTGAAATAGAAGCATATGCACATAATGTTATAAACGATAAAACTTCTAAAAAGTGGATAGTAGATTTTTGTTATCAAAACTATGCTAATTTAGGTTATGACATGCTTACTAAAACAACTATTAAAAAAACTTTAGAGAGAAAAATAATGAAACTTAATTGGGGTAAAGATGGCTCTTAAAAAAAGTCAACGTAGTTTACGTAAATGGACTAAACAAAAATGGCGAACTCCTAGTGGTAAAAAGTCTTCAGAAACAGGAGAAGTATACGCACCAGAAGCTAAAATTAAAAAACTTAAATCTACTCCTGCAGGTAGACGTAAGTTAGCAGCAGCTAATAAAAAGAAACGAGAAGCTACTGCTAAGGGTAAACAACATGCACAACATGGTTTGCATCGAAAAACTAAAAAGAAAAAGAAGAAATAATGGCACACGAAAATAGAAAAAAAGCTTTACTTAAAAAGCATGGTTTAAAAGGAGTAAACAAACCTAAACGTACTCCGGGTCATAAAACTAAATCTCATGTAGTTTTAGCTCAAGATGGACATCAATTAAAACTAATTCGTTTTGGTCAACAAGGTGTACGTGGTGCTGGAAAAAATCCAAAGACTGCTAAAGATAAAGCTAGAAAGAAAAGTTATTATGCTCGACATAATGCTCAAGATTCTAATCCTAGTAAAATGAGTGCTCGATATTGGTCTCATAAAGTTAAATGGTAATAATATGTCTCAACCACAACAGCAACAACAACCTTTAGTATCTGAAAAAGAATTAAAAGAACTAATAAAACAACAGACATTAAACTGTCATAATCAATAATATTTATGCCACAATTAGGGAGTAATGAAAAACCAGTCTTAATGACTAACAAAAAAAATAAAGGTAGAGTTGGAAAAGGCTCTAGACGTAGACCTATGTCTATTTCTAAAGAGCAATATGCAACTAATTATGAAAAAATATTTGGCAAAAAATAAAGAAAAAGATATAGATTTTTATCATAATAATGCTGTATTAATTGCAATATTATTACCAATAACTTTTAGTTTTATCAGTTTAATTATCGTAAGTAAAATATTATGAAAACTTTACCGGATGGTTACAAAAAACGAACTTCATCTACTGTGCCTTTTGGTTACGAAGAAGACGGTTTAATTGAAGGTTATTTAAAACCTATTGAACAAGAACTTGAAATACTTAGAGAAGTATCAGAAGCTATTTTTCATGGTGAAATAAGTTTAGGAGTTGGTGTTGATTGGTTAGAAGCTGAAACAGGTAGAAAAATATCTAGACCGGGATTAAAAAAACACGTAGATAAATTATATGGAAGATTGGGAAAAAAATCCTGAAAAGTACTTGACAAACCCTGATGGGAGCTATATACTTAACAAAGACGGTACTCCACGTAAAAAAGGTGGGAGACCTAGAAACAAAGAATTATCTGATGTTCAGTTAGCTTTACAAGCTAAAAATAAGCTAACTAAGAAGAATCAAAAAGTAAAAAAGCTAACTAGAAGTTTAGCTAAAATAAAAAAAGAAGTCAAGGCTGAAGAGAAAGCTTTAACTTCTAATGTTTTATCTAAGAAAGATACAAAAAGTCTTCCAGATAAAATACAAGAACATTTAGATAGTACAGGTTCACATGTGGCATTTATGCCTAATGATGGACCACAAACAGATTTTTTAGCTGCATCAGAAAAAGATGTTCTTTATGGAGGTGCAGCCGGTGGAGGAAAAAGCTTTGCAATGCTTATTGACCCACTGAGGTATTGTCATAAGTCAGCTCATAGAGCTTTAATACTTAGAAGGTCAATGCCAGAGCTTAGAGAACTTATAGATAAATCTAGGGAATTGTACCCAAAAGCATTTCCCGGAGCTAAGTTTAAAGAAGTAGAAAAGTTATGGAGCTTTCCTTCTGGAGCAAAAATAGAATTTGGATTTTTGGAACGAGATGCAGATGTGTATCGTTATCAAGGACAAGCCTATAGTTGGATTGGTTTTGATGAGATTACACATTTACCAACAGAGTTTGGTTGGAATTATTTAGCATCTAGGTTAAGAACAACTGACCCAGAGCTACCAACGTATTTACGTTGTACAGCTAACCCCGGAGGGGTTGGTGCTCAGTGGGTCAAAAAAAGATACGTTGAACCTGCAGACCATAATAAAAGTTTTAGAGGTCATGATGGTTTAACTAGGAAGTTTATTCCTGCTCGATTACAGGATAACCCTTTCCTAGCTGAAGACGGTGAATACGAAAGGATGTTGCAATCCTTACCAGCAGTACAGCGAAAGCAACTACTGGAAGGTAATTGGGATATAAGTGAAGGTGCAGCCTTTGCTGAGTTTGACCCAAGTATGCATGTCATAACACCTTTTGAAATACCTACTTGGTGGGAAAGAACTAAAAGTGTCGACTATGGATATGCTTCTGAAAGTTGTTGTTTATGGGCTACTGTAGACCCTGAAGATAAGACCATTATTATATATAGAGAATTATACGAAAAAGGTCTAACAGGGGAAGCTTTAGGCGACAAAATAACAGAATTAGAAAGTAATGAAGTTAAGTCAATAACAGGTGTATTAGATACAGCTGCTTGGTCAAGGACTGGATATACTGGTCCTACTATTGGTGAAATCTTAATTCAAAAAGGACATAAATTAAGAAGAGCTGATAAGAATAGAATAGCAGGTAAAATTCAAATACATGAACATTTGCGACAAGACAGGAATACCGGTAGACCTAAATTGCAAATATTAAGTACATGTAAAAATTTAATAAAAGAATTACAAAGTCTGCCTTTATCACGTTCTAACTCAGAAGATGTAGATACGCATTCGGCTGACCATGCATATGATGCTTTACGTTATATGTTAATGAGTAGACCGAAACTTGACCATCCTTATGATAGAATGTTAAAGATTAAAACAGATATATATGAGCCTTCAGATGGCACATTTGGATATTAATTATGGCAGAAAACGATAATACTTTTTTAAATGCAAACAATCTATATGAAGATGTAGAAGGTGAAGCAGGTAAAAATATTAAACTTGAAGATGACCAACGTATAAATTTAGTTGGCATTATTCAAAATCGTTTTAGTCTTGCTGAAGATTCAAGAGATACAGATGAACGAAGATGGCTAAAAGCATACGAAAATTATCGTGGACTTTACGCTAAAAATATTAAATTTAGAGAATCTGAAAAATCTAGAATTTTTGTTAAGATAACTAAAACAAAAGTACTTGCTGCTTTTGGACAATTAGTAGATGTTATTTTTGGTACAGGTAAATTTCCTATAGGTATTAGTGAAACTAAAATTCCTGAAGGTGAAGCAGAATCAGCTTATATAGATGCTACACCGGGAATAGAATCCAATGAAATGCCAGATAATATTGGCAATAGATTAATAGACCCTATTCAAGAAGATGTATATGCTTATGGTTATGAAGGTGATGGTAAAGTTTTAAAACCCGGAGCAACTATAGGTAGGGGATTATTTGAAGATACTTTAGAACAAGCTTTAGATAAAGCCGGACTATTACAAGAAGGTGTTTCACCTTTACCTGAAATACCAGAAATGTCTCCAGCTCAAAGAGCTGCTAGACGTATGGAAAAATTAGTTCATGACCAAATAGAGGAATCTAATGGTTCATCTGAAATAAGAAATGCATTATTAGAAGCTGCTTTATTAGGAACTGGTATCGTTAAAGGACCATTTAATTTTAATAAAAAGTTAAATAAATGGGATATGAATGAAGAGGGAGAAAGAGAATATAGTCCTCTTGAAGTTAGAGTACCTAGAATAGAATTTGTAAGTTGTTGGGATTTTTATCCAGACCCTGCAGCTACTAATATAGATGAATGTGAGTTTGTAATTCACAGACATAAAATGAATCGTAGTCAATTAAGGCAGTTAAGAAATATGCCTTTTTTTAATGAAGATACAATTAGAGAATGCATACAGCAAGGACCAAACTACGAAGAAAAAGATTTTGAAAGTCAATTAAAAGACGATAGTAGACAAGAAGATTATTCAGCTAACTTTGAAGTGCTTGAATACTGGGGTATCATGGATGCTGAGTATGCAAGAGAAGTTGGTATTGAACTTCCTGAATCAGTAGATGATTTAGATGAAGTACAAATTAATGCATGGATATGTGGTGATAAATTACTAAGAGCAGTAATAAATCCATTTACACCTTATCGTATTCCTTACAATGCATTTCCATATGAAAGAAATCCATATAACTTTTTTGGTATAGGGGTTGCAGAAAACATGGATGACTCGCAACAAATTATGAATGGTCATGCAAGAATGGCTATTGATAATTTAGCAATGGCAGGTTCGTTAGTATTTGATGTTGATGAATCAGCTTTAGTTGGTGGTCAGAATATGGAAATCTACCCCGGAAAAATATTTAGGAGACAAGCTGGGATGCCCGGACAATCCATTTACGGATTAAAATTCCCCAACACTGCACCTGAAAACATGATGATGTTTGATAGGTTCAGGCAACTTGCTGACGAGCAAACTGGGCTTCCCAGCTACTCTCATGGACAAACTGGAGTGCAAAGTATGACAAGAACTGCTTCTGGTATGTCAATGTTATTAGGAGCTGCTAGTTTAAATATTAAAACAGTTATTAAAAATCTTGATGACTTTTTATTAAAACCACTAGGAGAAGCATACTTCCAATGGAATATGCAATTCTTTGAAGGTAATTTAGACGTTGTTGGTGATTTAGAAGTTAAAGCAACTGGAACAAATAGCTTGATGCAAAAAGAAGTTAGAAGTCAAAGACTAACTATGTTTTTACAAACTGCACAAAATCCAAGCATTGCACCATTTGTTAAAGTTTCTAAATTGGTTAGTGAACTTGCCTATAGCTTAGACTTAGACCCTGATGAAATATTAAATGACCCAGAGGAAGCAGCTATGATGGCACAAATTATAGGAATGCAAAATGCTGGACAAAAAACAGGCGAAGAAACTCAACCCGGTGGTCAACAACCCGCAGGTATGGGAGGTGCTGGTGGAGTACCTGAAGGACCGCAAGAACTTGGAACTACAGGCACTGGTGGTGGCAACATCGGAACAGGAAATGTACCGAATCCAGGGGAAGATTCATTCTCTGGCACAGTTAGAGGAGCTGCCCCAGAAGGTGAAGGAAGCCTTAACTAGAGTAGAGGATTAAAATGGATGAAGGTGTAAAAAGTAACATAGATAAATTAATAAATTCTCAAATAGCAGACGAAGTAAAATATGCTAAAGAATACGGAGATGAATATTTTAATTCTGGTACAGGATTTTTAACTGGTCGTCTTGCTAGAGCTATAGGCGATAGTGGTCAGGGTAGAAGAGTTTTTGATATTATTCGTAAAATTAATAATGATAATGGTGATTTATATACAAATGAAGAATTAGCTTCAAAAATTAATTTAGGATATAAAAATGCTGGGCTTTCTTATAAATTTAAATTACCTGAAAAATTTGAAACTAAAAAAATAAGAGAGCAAAAACAAGAAGGTGGTAAATTAATTGGCGACCAAACTAAATTAGATGCTAATAAAGATGGTGAAATAACTGCTGATGATTTTGCAGCTCTTAGAGAAAGAACTCAAAAACAAATAGGTGGCATGATGCAAGGTCAACCCTTACCAACTGAAGAAGAACAAATGAACTCTTTAATGGGTGAAAAAACTTATTCAGAAGAAATGCAAGAAGAATTAGAGCCTCTTCCAGAAAAACCTGAAATGGATTCAGATGAAGAAATGGAAGATAGCTATTTAGATTTTATAATAAATGAAGCATTGTCAGATGAAGAAGAAGCAATGCTTATGAATGAATTACAAAACAATCCACAACTTAGTATATTATTCGATAAAGTTATGGATGTTGCAATAGAATTTTCAGGGTCTGGTCCTGTTGAAGGACCGGGTTCGGAAGTCTCCGACAGTATACCTGCAAGGTTATCTGACGGTGAATTTGTCTTTACTGCTAAAGCAGTGGATGTTATCGGAGCTGACAATTTAATGTCAATGATGAAACAAGCTGAAGCTCAAGCAGATAAAAGACAACCAGCTCAAGAAGGTGGTCTAATGGAAGAAGACGAGTACAATATGCCTGTTGAAGAAAAACCAGCAGAACAAGTTATTCGTGTTACCAAAGAAACAGTTGGCTCTCAAGCAACTACGCAAGAGGAAGACGATTTAATTGGTGATGAGATTAAAAAATCTATGCTTTCAAATAGACCATACGTAAGGAGCTAATAAGGGATAAAGCTACCCTAAGATAGGCACTTTATCAAACAACAACCGAAAGGCGACCTTTACAAGACAAGCCCTGCAGTGCACAAGCAGCTACCTTGTTAAACGAAGCCCTTAGTAGGAGGATAGAAAATGACTAAACAAGTCGAAAAAGAGGAACAAGCCAATCCTTATAATTTAAAAAAATCTTGGCATACTGGTGAAGACAAACCTTTTGAATCAGCTGAAGGAATGTTTTTTGAAAGACCATCAAATGAAGTTACTGAAAGTAATGATATTGAAATGGCAGAACAGGAAGAAGTAGCAGAAGAAAAATCTGTTCCTTATAAAAAACCTGATTACAAAAAACGTTACGATGATTTAAAAAAACATTATGATAGTAAACTTAATGAGTTTAAGTCTCGAGAAGAAGAGTTACTAAAACAGGCAATGCCTGAATATAAAGCTCCAAAGACCGAGGAAGAACTTGAAGAATTTAAGAAACAATATCCTGATGTGTTTGAAGTTGTTGAAACTGTAGCACACTTACAAAGTGAATCTAAGGCAAAAGTTCTAGAAGAACGTCTTAGTCAACTCCAAGAACGTGAAGCTCAGATGAGACAAGAACAAGCAGAAAAAAGGTTAATGGAAAGACATCCTGATTTTGATGATATTAGAAACAGTGATGATTTTCATACATGGGCAAAAGAGCAACCTGATTCTATCCAGCAATGGATATATGATAATGCTAATGATGCCGATTTAGCTAGTAGAGCTATAGATTTATTTAAAAAAGATATAGGCATGGATGTTCCTGCTAAGAAAACTAAGTCATCTTCTAAACAGAAGAAATCTGCTGCTGATATGGTTTCCACTAAAACAACTAGTGTTGAACCTAATCAGGAAAAGGTTTGGTCTGAAAGGGAGATTGCTGCAATGAGTATGGCTGAATTTGATAAGCACGAAGCTGAAATAAGTGAAGCTATGCAACAAGGCAGAATCGTTAAATAAACTATAAACACAAAGGAGTATTATCATGGCTCAATTTTTTGAACCGTCAACCGATACTAATGCAAACTTTGCAAACTCCGTAAGTGGACAAGCTAATAGTTTTTTCCTACCTTCGATTTATTCTAAAAAGGTTTTAAACTTTTTCAGAAAAGCATCGGTGGTTGAAGCTATTACTAACACCGACTATGCTGGTGAAATTTCTGCTTTCGGAGATTCTGTAAAGATTATCAAAGAGCCAGTAATTTCTGTATCTGCGTATACTAGAAATACTGACACATCACAAACTATGTTAACTGACCAAGAACTTAACTTGGTTGTTGACCAAGCTAATGCTTTTAAGTTCATCGTTGATGACATTGAAACTAACATGTCTCACGTTAACTTTAAAGAAGTTGCTACTTCTTCTGCTGCATATTCATTGAAAGATGCATATGATGCAGCTGTATTAGCTGAAATGTTTACTGGTGTTTCTTCATCATCTCCAGACCACGTTATAGGTTCTGACAGTGCTACTGCTGATGCCACTATGGCTCACGCAACTAACTCTGTTGACCTACTTGGTTCTGACGGAACTGGTGTTGATGCACTAGACTTAATGGCTAGAATGGCTAGATTGTTAGACGACCAATCTGTACCTGAAGAAGGCAGATGGTTCGTTGCACCACCTTCGTTCTACGAAGAGTTATCACAGTCTGGTTCTAAGTTATTGTCTGTTGACTTTAACGCTGGTCAAGGCTCAATCAGAAATGGTTTAGTATCAACTGGAAAACTACGTGGATTTGATATGTACAAGTCTAACAACATCGCTGCGACTTCTAACGCAACTGGTAAAGTTATGGCTGGTCATATCAGTTCTACTGCGACTGCACAAACTATTCTTTCAACTGAAGTGTTGAGAGACCCAACTTCGTTTGGTGACATAGTTCGTGGATTGCACGTATACGGAGCTAACGTCTTAAGACCTGAAGCTTTAGTATCTGCATTCTATGTAGTTGACTAATAATAATTGGGGGAGTCTTCGGACTCCTCCTTTTATATAAAATAAAAAAATTATGGCTACAAATTATTTACAATTAACAAATGAGATACTTAGGGAACTAAATGAAGTTCCGTTAACTTCTACAAACTTTGCAAGTGCTGTAGGTTTTCAACAATTTGTAAAAGATTCAATTAATAAATCTATTTTTGATATTGCTAATGAAGAACCTGAGTTACCATTTTTTTCAGCAGGGTTAAGTGGAACAACAGACCCTTTTTATGGTAATACAACTGTAGCTTCGGTAATTGGACAAAGATGGTATAACTTAAAAGCAGATAGCTCTAGTATTATTACTGATTTTTCTAAAGTTGATTGGGATGATTTTTTTATTACCACAGTAAATGTTAGTGGAGAAACAGCTCCGTTTGTATCTAAAGGTTTAAAGTTTTTAACTTTAGCTGATTGGACTAGATACTATCGTAATGCTGAAAATAATGACGATGCTGATTCACAAAGTTATGGTGAACCAACTTATGTTATTAAATCGCCAGACAATAGAAAGTTTGGTTTAAGTCCAATACCTGACAAAATTTATAATGTACATTTTTATGCTTTTGCTAGACCAACTGCTTTATCAGCTTTTGGTGACGAAATGGTTTTACCTGACCAGTATAAAAATATAATCTTAGCTAGAACAAGATACTATGTTTGGCAATTTAAAGAAAGTCCACAACAAGCAGCATTTGCTTTAGAAGATTACAAAAAAGGTATGAGACAAATGAAGAGTGTATTAATTAATCCAACACCTAAGTACATGACCGATGATAGAACATATTTTTAGGAGATATAAATGACAACAAAAGTACCTTCAGAATTTTTAAGTACAGGAGCAATAATTCAAGTAGTTAGTACTACTAAAACAGATACATGGTCTGGTTCAACAACTGGAAGTTGGTATGATATTACAGGTTTAAATGTAACAATTACTCCATCATCAACATCTAATAAAGTTTTAATTAATGTTCATGTTTGTGGTGGTCATAGTAATTTAGCTGGATATAGATTAGTAAGAGGCTCAACAGTTATTGGTGTTGGGGCTTCAGGTGGTGGTAACAGAACACAAACAACTTTTGGTCATACATCTCATCCTGTAGACGGTAATAGAATGATGAATAATAGTATGACATTTTTAGATAGTCCTTCAACAACATCAGCGACTACCTATAAATTACAAACATATCAATATACTGGAACAAACTATGTTAACAGAACTAGTGCTGATACTAACGCTAATTATACAGGTAGAGCAATTTCAACAATAACAGCAACAGAGGTGGTAGGATAATGGTAGATTTTCATAAAGCAGTTAGAGCACTATATTCAAATGTTACCGTTGTAAACGGAGATATAGCTTATGACAAAGACGGTAATGAAGTTGAAGTTGACCAAGCATTAATAGATTCTTGGGTTGACCCAGACGAACATAAATATCAAAGAATGTCTGAATACCCTTCTATTGGAGACCAATTAGATGCTTTATATCATGCAGGAGTTTTTCCTGAAGATATGGCTAATAAAATAAAAGCAGTTAAAGACAAATACCCTAAAAACTCAGAGGACTAGAACATGGCACTAACAAAAGTAACTTCAGCATTAACCGATTTAGATGGTGGTATTACTATTGATAATATCACTATAGATGGCACAGAAATAGATTTATCAAGTGGTGACTTAACAATAGATGTAGCAGGAGATATTATTCTTGATGCAGACGGAGCTGATGTTAAATTTTTTGACGATGGTACACAGGTAGGTCAAATTGAAATGGCTACAGCTTCATTTAATATAAGAAGCATGGTATCTGATGCTGACTTATTGTTTAAAGGTAATGATGGTGGTTCAACAATAACTGCATTAACTCTTGATATGTCAGATGCTGGAACAGGAATCTTTAATCACGATGTAAGAGTAGGTGATAATAGTTTCTTTATTGGTGGTGCTGGAGATGACATAACCATGTCTAGCGATGGCACTAATGGAATAATACAAACAGGAAACGGCTCTTTCACTGTTGATTGTGCAGATGATATTGTCCTTGATGCTGACGGAGGAACTATTGTATTTAAAGATGGAGGCACAGAAATAGGTTTCTTGTCTTTAGATAATTCTGGATTTTTTGATATTTTTTCTTCTGTTTCTGATAATGATTTAAGAATAAGAGGAAACGATGGTGGCTCAACAATAAATGCTCTTACTTTTGACATGTCAGATGCGGGAGCTGCAACCTTTAACAACAACGTCACTGCTTTCTCAGACGAAAGACTTAAAGATAATATTGAAACTCTTGAAGATGGTTTAGATAAAGTTGAACAACTTAGAGGTGTAACTTATACCAGAGACGGCAGAGAAAATATTGGTGTTATAGCTCAAGAGATAGAAAAGATTTTACCAGAAATAGTTAAGACAGCTGATGATGAAATGGGTACTAAGTCGGTAGATTACAGCAGAATAACTGCGGTATTGATTGAAGCTGTTAAAGATTTATCTGCAAGAGTAAAAGAATTAGAGAATAAATAATGGCATTAGCTACTAGTGGAGCATTAACTTTAGACCAAATTCATGTTGAAGCTGGTGGTACTACTGGTACTACATGTTCTTTAAACGACTCTGATATTAGAGGATTAACTGCAGCTTCTGGCAGAACTATAAACAGCACGTTAGGTACTAATATAGACTTTGCAGATTTTTATGGTGCTAGTTCAGTTTCTACTATACTATCATGGACAGGTAGCCTTAATGTAGAAAAAACTACAGTAAGACAGCTTACAGGATATGATGGAAAAGGAAATCCAATATATACTACTTTAGGTGTTAAATATTCAATGACTCTTAATAATTGGAATAGTTTAAGTAATAATTCAGGTACAAATAGTGTAGCTACGTATTTACATACTGGAAGTGCTTCAGCTACAAGTCCGGGTTCAACAAATTTTATGGGTGCACTTCATGCAAATGTTCCTTATGACCTAGCCCGTTTTACTTGGACTAATATAGTTTATAATTCTGGTAATCTTAGTAGAACAGCTCTGATACAATTTTTTAAACTTAACAGTGGTTCAACTGCTCACTATCCTGCTTGGGATGCAAATGCAGCAGCACCAACTGGATGGAGTAATTTTAAACTTGAGTTTACTCATGGAGGAACAACATATACTTGGAATTATTCTAGAACTAGTGATTTTACTAGTTATTATGAAGCACAAGTAGGTAGTTCTAATCATGGAATTTATAATATTTCAACTACAAATTCTAATGCTGATAGTGATTTTCAACCTACTATAAGTACTAATGCAAGTATAACAATTAGTGGAGCTACCATAGAAATAAGTTAAAATGCACGAATATAATAAAAAAACAATAGATGAAATAATTTGGGTAGTTTATAAAACCGGTCAAGAAGGCACTATGTTTCATTACAAAGATGATGAACATGCACAAGAACATATAACTAATTTTTTAAAAGAAATAGGAAAAATAGAAGATAGTAATCCGATTGTTGAATGTAAAGGTGAATGCGATTTTTTAAAATTAAATCCTTATTTAGAAATTAAAACATCAGAAAAAATATGAGTATTATATATGAGTTTACTGCTCAAGAAAATTATCCTACTGTTAATTTAGATAATGAATTACAAATATCTTTTGTTAAAGGAAACATTGGAAACAAAATAGGAAGAACAGAGTTACTTGAACAACCCGGATTTGAAAATATTTCTTATCACGAAAATTTTAATAAAATTCAAAAGTCTTTAAATAATTATTTATTTATGTCTGGTAAAATAAAAGTTACGTATGAGTGGGAAGATACTGAAAACATAGATACAAATACAACAGAAAAGTTTTGGGAAATACAAAGTAATAATCCCGAACATCCACATGCTACAACTTTTAAAGAATCTAATAAATGCGGGTTTACATTAGATTATGGTGGCTATGTAACTTCTTGGACTAATAGGTCTTTAGAATGGGAGTTAGCTAGTAGCACAGCAAGTTTAGAAGCTTTAGAGGATGACACAGAAATAATTTGTGTTATGCAACAAGAACATGGTTGGTCTTTTAAAAATGTAGATTTAAAATCTAATGAAGAAGTAAATACTAATAAAGAAGGAGAACTTTGTTATTTAATATTTGGGGAAGATGTAGAAGTAACTATTAATGAGAACACTTATAATTTTAATAAATATGATGTAAAACAATTAACAAGTTCTAGTTGTAATTTAAAAAATGTAAGTTCAAATACTGCAAGAATGATAATGGTATACAAATGATAAAAGGTATTAAATTTTTAAAAAAATATTATTCTGCTGTTAACACAGACCCATCTAAATCAGATTTAAATTTAATTATGATAATGATTAATGAACTAGATAAAAACTGCGATGTAAAATTAAAGAAAAAACTTAAAAGTCATCCTTATGGAAAAATATTATATCAGCAAAAAGATTTAAGAGAAGAGGTTTTAAATAGAAGATTTAAAAAAGGAACTTTCGGAAGTGAATTAAAAAAGTTTTGGAAAGAAAACAAAGAAGATTTAGTTAAGAAAAATTTAGACCTTTCAAAAACTGACCATAAAAAAGATATGGTTTATCTAAGAGCTATATTAAATGAGCATGATATTATTCACTGTTTAAATAAATTAGATTCCACACCTGTAGCAGAATTATCAGTATTAGCTTTTACTATTGCAAAAGGTTTTCGTTGGAGTTTCTTTTACATTCTTGTAGCTAGTTTTTTAGTATCCATTAAAAACTCTTTTGGTAAAAATGCAGTAAAAGGAACTCTATGGTTTAGAATTAAATTTAATCCAGCAGTAAGTGTTCTAAGACTTATTATAGAAGCTTACAGAAATGGAAAAAAAACACCGTGGTTTATGACCGTAAATTGGCATGAGTTATTAGATAAACCTATAGAAAAAGTAAGAAGCGAACTTAATATTAAAGATTTTCCAGCATGGGAAGAAATAAAACCACACTGGTACAAGTTATTAAAAGTTTATAAATTAGATAAATTAAACGCATGAGTAAAAGTCAACCATATACCGTAGCATGTGCAGGAGGTTTAGTTACTGCATCTAATGCTATTGACTTGCTTAAAACTCCCGGTGTAGCAACAGAGTTAAGAAACTTTGAAGTTTCTACCAAAGGTGGTTATAGACGTATTAATGGCTTTACAAAGTTTGGTGGTAATAGTGCAGTGCAACCTACAGGTAGTTCAACAATTATTTTAGGTGCAATACCTTATGCAGATGGTGTAGTTGTTTGTGCAGGTACAAGTATTTATTTTAGTCAAACTGGTACAAGTTGGTTAGAAATAAATAGAGCTAGTGTTGCTAGTAGTGGTGATAATCATACAGCTTTTACAGGTCGTAGTGTT
>MDTE01125663.1_pt1 | contig 18929 bp, 12 predicted proteins | sample 811231 | NCBI WGS metagenome assembly MDTE01 (sample SAMN05326651, study PRJNA326480) | marine metagenome | isolation source: seawater | place: Indian Ocean: Red Sea | collected 2010 | reverse complement strand
TCTCCGGACGTTTCCGGGTCGTACAAGAGTCGCTCGTTCCAGGCGTCCGCGGTGCTCGTCCCGAATCCGTTCCCGTCGCATATCGCGGCCGCCTCGCGGAACGTGCACGTCCGGGTCGCCTCGGCGTCGTCATCCGGGTCCGGGTCGGACGACGCGCACCCGCCCTCGCCCCCGACCCTTCGCACCGAGAGGGACGCGTGCACCGTTCGCGGCTCGTCGAAACCGGTGGAAGGCAGCGGGCCCCAGTCCCCCGTGGCTTTGACGTGCTTCCAGTGCTGCAGGAGGATCTTCGTCTCCTGACACGCGAGGTACTCCACGGGAGCCACGACCGAGTTGGCGAACGCCTTCGCGCCGTCGACTTCGGCGGCGTACTGCGCCGTACCCAGCGCGATTGTCTCCGCTTCGTTCGTCTCGGCGTCGAGACGGGCGATGCGGGCGGCCATGAAGTTGGACGTCGAACCCAGGGCGCTCCCCTGGAGGATGTACCTTCCGGGCCGCAGCGTGACCGCCCCGGTCCACGGGTCGAAGGGCAGGGACGCCCCGCAACCCTCGGAGGCTCCGACGGCTCGATTCAGGCCACGCGTTTGCCACTGCATGGCGTAGGTCGCGCCACGGCCCTCGTCGGGGGGAGAGGTTTCCTCGAACGTGCACGCGGTGGAACAAACCGGCGGGATGGGGTACGCGTCGTAACTCATCCCCTGGCTCTTGAAAAAAGCGTTGCAGTTGTCCGTGGGGTCGGGGCCGTCGGTTGGAATCTCACCTGGTACGCATTCGCCCACACGGACCTGGGGCGCATCGTCGTCGACGGGAACCGAGCCCGGTACGTAGACTTCTCCGAGCGCGAGGCACACGAGCGCCGATAGCACAGCTGCACGAAGCCGCATCCGCTCGACCGCTCCCATTTCGGTCGGTTCAGGGACGGGCGGGGTCGAGGCGGAGTGCAACACCACGGGGCGCACGTGATCAGAGGTATAGCCAGCTCTCCCGTAGACTAAAGTTTGTCATGAAGCCTGTGTCCAGCGAGGCAGTTTGGACGGGAGTTTTGTTGTCTGGCTGGCTGGCTGGTGATAAAAGATTTTCTGGAAATAGGTCGCAAACTCGGATCGGAAACCCCACGTTTTCCGGGCGCTCAGTTTTTCCCGCCGAGCGCTTTTTCACGTGGATCGAGTCACGACTGGTCCTTTTCGATCCCTTTTTTTTCACGAGATCTTTTCCCCAGCTTTTCGCGGCGCCGATCCTGCGGGTCTCGCCAGTCTCTGACACACCGCGGACCTCCCGCGCACCCACCACGAACAGAACACCATGTCTGCCGCCACCACCGCCATCACCGTGCGCCCCGTCCTCGCGGGCAAGCGCGTCCGCGCCGCCAAGACCGTCAGGTGCGTCCCGCCCGACGGGAAGAGCCCGGAAATTAACCCGCGAAAAAGAACCTCGAAAAGTGTCCCACGCCCCGACCCCGATCGGGCTCCCGACGCGACCTTCGCGCGCTTCGTTCGCGGAATCTCCTCGATCGACGCTTTCGTGTCGTCGAACGCGGTCTGCACGGGGATTTGGCGCCTCTTGATTGGCCGCGCGCGCTCGCGACGCCGGTGGCCGCGCCGCCGATTGCGCGCCGACGGAAAAGATATTTTGCGGCAACGCGGGGACGCTCGTGTCCACGAAACGACGCTCGAATCCCACACCCGCCTCCTCGCGCCTTCGCGCCCGTGAAATCCCGGCCACTGACCCGCGCGGAAAACGAAAAACCCCATGTATCCATCGACAGGTGCACCGCCCGCGTCTCCACGGTGACCCGCGCGTCCAAGGACCCCGTCGTCAACGCCCTGTCCGAGGTTCTCCCCGCCGCGAGCGGCGAGAAGATCCGCGTGGGCATTAACGGGTTCGGTCGCATCGGTCGCCTCGTCATGCGCGCCTCCTTGGTCCGCGACGACATCGAGGTGGTCGCCGTGAATGACCCCTTCGTCACCGCCGACTACATGGCCTACATGTTCAAGTACGACACGGTACGCACCATCACTCCACCCCCGCCGGATCCTCCAATCCCGAACCAGAATCTCACCCTCGTTCATCAACCGCGAGCTTTCAACCGCGACGCGCGCGTCAAGAAAAAAAATCCCGGCTAACCACTTTCCGCCGCCGCCGCCGCGCAGGTCCACGGCCAGTTCGCGGGCGACGCCAAGTACGGCGCCCAGGTCGAGTGCGACCCCGCCGAGGAGTGCCCGATGGACTTCATCGTCAACGGCAAGTCCATCGCCGTCTTTGCCGAGCGCGATCCGGTGAACATCCCGTGGGGCGCCAACGACGTCGACTTTGTCGTCGAGTCCACCGGCGTGTTCACCTCGCTCGAGGGTGCGCAAAAGCACATAACCGCCGGCGCCAAGAAGGTTGTCATCTCCGCCCCCTCCGGCGACGCCCCGATGTTCGTCATGGGCGTCAACAGCGACGAGTACACCGACGACCTCGACATCGTCTCCAACGCGAGCTGCACCACCAACTGCCTGGCGCCCCTCGCCAAGATCATCGACGACACGTACGGCATCGTCGAGGGATTGATGACCACCGTGCACGCGACGACCGCGACGCAGAAGACGGTGGACGGCCCGTCCATGAAGGACTGGCGCGGCGGCCGAGGCGCCGGCGCGAACATCATCCCGTCGTCCACCGGCGCGGCGAAAGCCGTGGGGAAGGTTCTGCCCGCGCTCAACGGCAAGCTCACCGGGATGGCGTTCCGCGTGCCCACGCAGGACGTCTCCGTCGTCGACCTCACCGTCCGCATCGAGAAGCCCGCGTCGTACGACGAGATCTGCGCCGCGATTAAGGAGGCTTCCATCAACGGCGATCTTAAGGGGATCATGGGGTACACCGAGGACGCCGTCGTGTCGGCGGATTTCATCGGCGACGAACGCTCGTCAATCTTCGACGCCACCGCGGGCATCTCGCTCTCGCCCAACTTTGTCAAGCTGGTGAGCTGGTACGACAACGAGTGGGGGTACTCCAACAGGGTCGTCGACCTCATCGCGCTCATGCACTCCAAGATGGAATCCAAGGTTTCCGGCGGCGCGCGCTAAGCAAAGGACGTATGCGACGAGCGATCGGCGCGCCGCGGTACATATTTTTGCAGCAACTTTCGAAATACGAGTAACTTTTAATTATTTTTCTTCAGACTTCACAGCATTTCCACTGGGAGACTCGGGGTTCGACTGCCTCGTATGTCGAGGTGGGAGGATAGGACAGACTCGAGGTCTCAACTTATTTTATTGAACAACAGACAACGTGGGGGGCTGTCTTTCGCCCGCCCTTATTATGGCGTGTAATAGGGAGTGCAGATATTAGAGTCGAATGAGGAGCGCGAGGATGGTCGCGAGGACGACGCCCACGATGCGGAGACCGGTCGCGGAGGAGTCGTCCGTGAGAGGCGGCGGCGGCGGCGGCGGCGGAGGGTCCGTGCATGAGTCCCACGGCTGGGTAGCGCAGTTGGCGATGCACTTGAACTGCGGGTTGCGCCTGGTCACCGTCGTCATCCACGAGATGCCACTCGCGATGGCGGTAACCTCGGTGGAAGGGCACGTGCCGAGCGAGGTGGCCTTGGCGACCTGCGGGGATTTGTGTTGCTTGTATTTCATCTGCGTGACGGTGCCGTTCCAGGATTTGTAGGTGCAGGCCATCTGTTTGTTGCCGGCGGCGTGCGTCGTGTCGGTGTACCACCACGTGGTCACCGTGGACATCGTCCCGTCGGTCGCCTTGGCGCATGTGTGTGCCTCGACCTCGCCGTAGTAGGTGTACGCGGATCCACCCCAGGTGCCTTCCCCGGTGAAGGTTCCGTTCTTCAGTTGAACGAATTTGTCAGCCGTCCAACTGGGGTCGCCGTCAGAGTCGACGAGTTCCCACGTGCCAACCTCGAAGCTCGGGAGCGATATCGCGGCCGCGCCGACGATCGCGCACGTCGCGATCAGGAGCGAAGCGTGGATCGAAGAGCGCATCGTGCTCGGAACCCGCGCGCTGTCGAGTGGCGCCAATGAAGGGGTTCGCCGAGGTTGAGTTCGTTAGGATATTTCAGGACCAAGTTTTCCGCCATTTGGGTGTCCGCTGCATCAACCTCCGCTCTTCGCTCCTGCAAGGCACGCAGCCGGCGGAGATTCAAAAAAAAAGTAGGGCGAGCCGCCGGCCGCGCGGACCCACTCGGACGACGCGCCCCACGCCTCACGGACGCACCGCGCGTCGACGTGTTCGATGGACGTCATGGATCCCGATCGCTCCTCGGTTCCCGTCATCGCCACCCTCCCGATGGGCGGTGGCGCGGTGACCGGCCCGGGAGCGGGCGTGCTGCACGTGCAGTGGGGATTGGGCAACGAGCTGCGCGTGTCGCGCGTGCGGGGGACCGAGCCGTCGGGAACCGGCGCGACGCCCACGGAAGAATCGGATGAGATATCGAGCGGAGCGGCGTACGTCGTGCAGTGGTGAGTATCCGGCGCACGGAACGGACGAGCGGCGGACGCCAGATCCCGTCGTCGCGGCCTCTTTCTTTGGTTCCAACTGAAATCTCGGGCTCGGGGGTGGGCCCGGGGGAAGCCCTCGGGGGGCGCGGTTCGACCCCAAACCCGCGGCGTTTACTTTCCCGCGGCGATGCGAGTATTCATAAAGCACGCGCGCGCGTCGCTCATCCGCCCCGGCGTCTCCCCCCGCCCCCATCGACTCGATCACCCACGACCCCGAACCTCCCCCGCTGACGACGTTAACCCTCCCGATCCCTCCCCGTCACCCGCGCGCAGGGCATGCGTCACCGGTGCGCACAGGGAACTCGCCGAGGAGACCCTCCCGCACTTCGAGCAGCTCAAGGAGCGCGTCGCCCTCGCGATGTACCGCGGCGAAGGCCCCGACGGCGTCGCCGCCGCGTCTGTAGATGCGGCGTCGAGGTTCGCCGGATCCGTCGCGAAAACGCTCGACGCCAAGGTTGAAGCGCTCGAGGCGGCGTCAGCAGCGACGGGCGCGCGAACCGCGGACCTCGAGCACGTGTCCTTAGCGCGCGCCGCGTGGCAACTCGCGGCGGTGTACTTCATCGAGCCCGGGGAGGGCACCGGCGTGGTGACGGAGCGGCTGGCGGAGTGGTACCGACAAAACGGCGCGGCGCTCAATTTCGGGGGTGTCGGCGCGCTCCCGGTGCGACTCCGCGCGCTCATCGACGGCGTCGCGGAGGCTGGCGACCGGCCGGAGACCGCGGGTGGTTTCTGGGACTGCCTCGCGGGGCTCGTTGCGATGGGATGGAGCGACGCGGCGGCTGATTTGGTCGCCCTGCACTCGTGCTGGGCGGAGTGGCGGCAGGGCATGGCCGCCGCCAAGCCCGCCGCCGAGTTGCTCGAGGCTGTCGTCGCCCTGATCAGGACCGCGCCGCGCATGGCCACCGCGGACGAGGAGCGCCCCGCGGGTGACGGTTCGTATCCCCCATCCGTCGCCACGTCCGTCCCGCAGTTCCAGGCGTTCAGGGAGGCGTGGACGCGACAGGTGCGGGACGTGTTATCCGACGGCGCGCTCTTCGACGCCGTGACCGACGACGCCACCTCGAACGGCGCCAGGGGCGCGCTGGAAGTCCTCGCGGGAGACGAAACGGCGCTCGCGCGCGCGTGCCGGGGCGGGTGGCTCGAGCTCATGATCGCGTCCGCGCGTCATCAGTACCCGGGACTGAGAGCCGCCGAGCACGCCGCGCTGATGGAGCGGTGCGTGGCGCGGTGCGGCGCGGGGGGGTCGCCCGAGCTGGACGAACTCCTCGGCGCGATCATCGCCGGCGACGCGTCGCGCACGACGGACGTGTGCGCGAGGTACTTCTCCCCGTGGTTCATCGCGCACCTCGCCGAGATGCTCGCGGCGTCGGCGGGGGGACCGGCGGCGGCGATGGCCGTCGGGGGCGCCGACGGATACGGGGGCGAGAGGATGGGTTTCCGTTCGGCGTCCTCGGTCGCCGCGGAGTCGCACGTGATGACCTACTGCGCGTCGCTCGCGACGAGGGCCAACACACGACACCTGGCGCTCAGGTACCTCCCCCACTGCGCCGACCGGGGCGCGGGCGCCGCCGCGCAGATCCTGCGACGGGAGCGCCCGCCGCCGGGGAGCCTCGCGCCCGACCGCGCGACCGGCTCGGACGAGCCGGACCCCGACGTCGCGTTCGCGAAGACACTCGGGTCGCTGGAGCTGTGCGTCCACGCCGGGCTCACCGAGGTTGGCCTCGGGGTGGCCCGCGCCGCCGCCGCGGACGCGCGAGCGCGGGGCGACGAGACGAGCGCCGTCGCGTGGCTGCATCGCGCCGGCGACGTCGCCGGCGTCGCCGCGCTCGCGCTCGAGCAGCTCCCCACGGCGCACGTCGCGTCCGCGGACCCGTCGGCCGCGGCGTTAGCCCTCGTGATGCTCGCGATGGGGCACCCCGGGGCGGAGGCGCCAGCATCGAACAACGCGGGCGGCGACGACGACGACGCGGCGGCTTTGGCGGATGGCGAGTGGCGATCGGCGGGCGCGACGGCGGCGCCGGGGCCGGCGGGCTTCCTCGACGCGCTCGCGGCGCTCCGCGGCGCGCTCACCGAGCTCGCGCGCGCGGGGACCACCGCGAGCGACGCGGCGGGCGCCAAACGCGCCGTCGGGAGCGCGGCGGTGTCGGCGGCGGCGAGGCGAGCGGGGGGTTCGCTCGTGGCGCTTCTCGGACACTCCGCCGGCCAATCGCACCTCTGGACCGAGGCGCTGTTTCACGCCGTCCCGTTGCTCGAGGGTGCGCACGCATCGCTGACGGCGAAAGAGATCCAGCTGTGCATGGCGAGGCTGGAGCAGGTGAGCGGCGCGGGGACGGTCACGAAGGGTGACCTGCTACGCGCGGATGTCGAGGCTGTGAACGACGAGAGCGATTTGCGCGCGGCGGCGGCGAGGACCGCGCTGGCGAGGGCGTACGCGCGGGCGTGCGTGACGGGGGCGGGGGGCGGCCGAGGTATCGTGGCGCGATGATCCCGAAGACGAGGCGTACGCGTCGCGAAAGCGTTTCGGGGTTGGTAACGCACCCCAAAGGTCGCGCGAAGGGGCTGCGCCGGGGGGAACCGGAGGGCATTTTCGCGGGAAAAGGCGGATGCGACGTAATAACCCTTAGATCCTGACTGCATGCAGTAGGAGCAAAACGTACAAAGGCATTTTTCGGATCTCGATCTCGGAACGCTTTCGGATGCCTTTCGGAAACGCCGGTTCCCCCCGCTGCGTGTCGCGAATTCTGAGGCGTATGAAAGTCAGTCTGATTTCCGATCGAAATCGCGAGGCGGTCTCGGGCGAAAATGAATCAAAGAATAAACGGTCTCCCAATTTCGAAATCCCGCTTTGACCGTTTATAACCGAGAAAAGAGTCGGACCGGGCCCGAGGACCCGCTGCAGATTTCACCCGGAGCTTTTTGCTGCAGCGAAAAAAGCCGTGACGGGTGCATCGTCCCGGCCACTCCGCTTGAGCGTCGACACGGCCGTCGTCGCCACTTAGCAGTACCAGCGTGGCGGAGGAGACACACGCGTTGTCCATCTGCGGATAGGTACACGCGTATAACGAGGTGCGTGCGCGTCGGCTACCCGGTTCCCTACCGACGGTTCGCGGAGCGGAAATCTCAACTCGCTTAGCCGTGTGAGAACGAGCTCCAGCAGGGGACTCACCGCGCTTCTCCCCCCTCCGTTCACTCGACGCAGGCGCCATGAACGAGAACGCCAGGCGGTCCACGGGCGATATCAACACTCGGAGTGAGAAAGGTGAGTATCGTATCCCGTCGCGGAGTCCCTGTACACGTCGCGTGCCATCGCCCACACGCGCGTCAGTCAAGGGGGTACCGCGGAATCCGCACGAGATTTCCCAATCTAACGCTCCACACGGTAACCCGCATCACCTCGCAGTCATGGCCGGTCGTGTTCCGCTCATGGGAGCCGGCAGCCGCCGCGCCCTCGGTGACATCGGCAACACCAACGCTACTGGCCAGGGTGGCCTTCCCGGCGGCAAGGGAGCTGTCAAGTAAGTCGCACAACCCGCTCCGCGCGCCTTTCCCCCGTCCCATCTGGTCGCGCGAATCTTAGGGCTAGATTGCGCTCGGGCCACCTAGCCCAACGGGGGACCGAAAAATCGGACGGTGACTCACCAACCTTTCCCGACCCAACCTGCAGGGAGAATGCGTCCGAGTCCCTCAGCGACATGTCCACGCTACTCAACAACTTCCGCGAGAAGACCTCGCGCGCTGGCCTGGTGCGTTCAGCCCCCGCAGATCGATCTCGGCGCCCCCTCTGCTTTCCTGTCATGGGTTTGCGCAAGAGTTTTTGCTACCCCTTCACCTGCCCGCGTGAGCTCGCCTGCCCGGACGCGTCGCAACCGGGCGGTGCATCGTCGCGATCCAGAACGCCGACCATCGATCCACGTACCTCGTGGTCTCCCCATCTCGCCCGTTCTGACGCGTCATCGCCTCCCCCCTTGCCTCAATCAGGGTGGTGTCACCAAGTGGGGTCGCACCTCGCAGCGCACGACCCAACACAGGCCTCGCGACATCTCGAATGCGACTGGCGGCACCATGACCACTCGCACGGGCGAGCCCGCCACCAAGCGCGAGAGCTACACCGCATACATCGAGGGTCGCGCCGCGAAGGTGATTTAACGCCCCAAAACCCCGACCACGTCCCCGAAGCACCAGGGCGCTGCGCGCCTCCCAGATGGAAAAAAAACTTAGAACCCCTCGCGCCGCGAGATTCGCGGCGGGCGCCCGCCCAACTGTCCGCTCACCTCCTCCCTGCTCCCCTTTCTTTCAACAGGAGGTGCCCGACATCGACGCCCTGGACCGCGAGAACCCTCTTGCCGTCACTGAGTACGTCAACGACATCTTCAGCTACTGGTTCCGCGTTGAGGTGCGCCGCCTGACCAGTCACCGCTTTGTTTCCCGCGCGAGATTGTCGACGCTCAGCTGTCGCGAGCTGTTTTGAACCGATCGAGCGCCTCGAGCGCCGGGAGGCTCTCAACTCCCGGCGATGTCAATCGGCATCCGCCGAGTACATCGAATGTTTCCTCCAGAGCGCACGTGTGCACCCATTACCTCCCTTGTCGACCTCATTCACCGCTATTGGAGCGCGCCGCTGACCATTGATTTGTCCACCCTCGTTTTCTCAGCCCGACACCCAGGTTGTGTCCAACTACATGGGCATCCAGACCGACATCAACGACAAGATGCGCGCCATCCTGATAGATTGGCTCGTTGAGGTGCACCTGAAGTTCAAGCTTATGCCGGAGACGCTCTTCCTCACCCACAACCTGATCGATCGCTTCCTCTCCAAGAAGGTGGTGACCAGGAAGAACCTCCAGGTGCGCGAGGGCCCAGTGACCAAACGATCAATTCTCGCGAAAATCCTCGACGCTCGTGTTGCCCTCCGTATCCCCCGTTCGCACTCAACTGATCCCGTACCCCTGCTTCAATCTCAACAGTTGGTTGGTGTGACGGCGATGCTCCTCGCGTCCAAGTACGAGGAGATCTGGGCGCCGGAGGTTCGCGACTTCGTGTACATCTCCGACAAGGCTTACACCCGCGAGCAGATCCTGAACATGGAGAAGGACATGCTCAACACCCTGGGCTTCCACCTGACTGTGCCCACCCCGTACCAGTTCATGTCGCGCTTCTTCAAGGCTGCCAACGCCGACAAGCAGTTCCAGCTCCTCGCCTCCTTCATCGTCGAGAGCTCGCTGCCCGACTACAGCATGCTCAAGTACCCGGGTTCCCTCCTCGCCGCGTCGGCTGTGTACGTGGCGATGAAGACGCTCGGCAAGGGTGAGTGGAACGAGGTGATGGAGGCGCACACGCGGTACACCGAGGCGGAGATCAGGCCGTGCGCCAACGCCATGGCGCGTCTGCAGCGCAAATCCGCGTCCGCGTCCCTCTCGGCGGTGCACAAGAAGTACAGCAACCCCAAGTTCATGGAGGTTGCCAGGCTTCCCGCGCCCGCCGGCTTGGGCGAGGACGCTTAAGAGTCCGAGGAGGAGTTGAGCGTATTACGGTGATTTGGAGGTGAGGACACGTTCGGACGGCGTGTGATGCTCTCCCCCGGGGAAAGGTCCCGGTAGTGGGGGGAGGTAACGTCGTCTCGGCACGATGTCCGGAGGTGGGGGTGGGGAAAAGGGAATTCGGGGTTTTTCGGGAAAACGTTGACGAACCATGCGGAGGTTGTTTGTGCGCCGGCGGGCCTCCTGTACCATACAGAACGAAAAACGCCACCAGTGTCGTCACGGCTAGTTGACTATGCTTGATATGAATTACGACGGCAGATCATTTCATGCTGAATCCGAATCCTCCCCATCGTAGAGCCCCCGGCGAAAGTACACGTCGTGCGGCTGCGCCTGCGCCAAACTCTTTGGAAAGTGTTCGTACGTCGGCGCGGCGGGTGGCGCGTACCCAACCTCCCGCCGCACCCTCTCCACCTCCCTCTCCAAGTCGATCCTCTCCAGCTGTGCGTTCAGCACTCTCGCCACCTTCGCGTCGTGCCTCGCGTTCTTCGCCACGTGTTCATCGAGCGCCGCGATGCCCGCGTACGTCTCGCCCCGACCCGGCCGCGGCGCCAAACTCGCGAAGGCGTCGACGATCGCGCCGGCGAAATCCGCCGTCGCCTCGGCGTCCCCGACCAGCGCCCTGCGCAGTCGCATGCTCAGCTCCAGCTGCACGCTCACCAAACCGAGCGAACACCCCTGCTGCGAGAGCGTGAGCCGCCCGTCGGGCCTGCGACCCGTCAGAACCGGCCGGGCGTTGACGGCGAACGTCGGAGCGTCGAGCTCGCCGCGCGCCTCGCGTCGCCTCCGCCACCGAGCCAAACATCGGTCCAACCCGTCCCGCAGCGCCGTCCTGAGCGAGTCCGCCAACTCGACGTTCACAGCCTCCAGCGCCCCCACGCCCACGTCGCAGTCCCCGTCGCCGATCTCCGCGCTCACGTCGCCGCCGTCGGGGTCCCGTCGTCCGTGAACGTCCACGTGCGCGGACCCGACCGGCCGCCTCGCGAGAAGCCGGGTCCACGGCGATTTCCTTCGCCAACTCGTCCGCGCGGAGACGCAGTTCGGGTCGGTGAGTGCGGGGTTTGGCGCGCGGAACAGCCTGCTGCGGGTTCGCTCCGACTCGCACCACGTCATGGCGACGCCGCCCGTCGCCTTGGCGAACGCGCAGGCGAGGAACGTGGTCCATCCCTCGGGGTGATGCGTCTCGAATTTGTCCTCGAACACATCGTCGGCTGCGAGTGTTTCTCGGCGGAGAAAAACGCCGTGCGGCGCGGTGAACGCCGTCCCTTCCCCGCGCAACACCGCGTCCGGATCGCCCCTCAGCTCGATCGACGCGAGTTCCCCGAGATCCACGCACTCGGGCTCGGGCAGGCGCGACTCCGCGGAGAGGGCGCCGTCGGATCCGGAGAGCGCGAGCCGTCGGATGCGGTGCGGCGAGGAGAGTTTGGATTTGTGAAGGCGCTCCGCGATGTCGCGCGCGTGAACGCCCCTGAGCTCCGCGGAGGTTGCGCGTCTCTCCGCGAGCGTCGACGCGTACACCGCGATGGACGCCGCGGGGTGCATGTCCTCGACGTCGGCGTCCACGTCGTCTCCCCCCGTCGCCGCGGCCAGGTCGCGCAACGCCGCCGTTGGGAGCGGGGGATGTCTCCCGGACTTTGCCAGCAGCGCGTTGAGAACGCACGGTCCTCCCAGGTGGTGGTGGAACTCGGGTCGCGTGCCGAGGTTCGCGCCCTCGACGCGCGGGTCGTACGGCGCGGCGATGGCGTGACGCAGCTGCCGGGCGTTCGTGACGTCCAGGGTCTTGAGCACGGGCGCCAGGCGGGTGTAGTCCTTGCCCTGCGAGCGACGGAGGCGGGCGTTTTGAGGCATCGGAAGGATCGACGACGAGACGCCCGCCGCGCGGGGTTGGGGGGATGTCGAAGCGGGAGTCGGGCGTCGACGCGGCGGGGGTTCGGGAAGTGTGACGCACCAGGACTCGCTGGATGAAGGCGAGAAAGTCATCGCGCTGATACGACCCCATACCGCCCGCCCGCCTCTCGGCGCGACCCGAAGGAGTGGTCGTCGCGACGACTTCTCGCCGAGATTTTCAACGAGTTTGAAACGACACCATCGCGTCGTTCGGCGCACCCACACCGCACGTGCGGGGAGTCGGACGCCATGTCGACTCCCGAGGTGACCGCCAGCGCCGAGCGCAACGGATCGTACGTCATCCGGGTCAAACTCCCCGGCGTCACGTCCGCCAAGGAGGTCAGCGCGGTCGTGGAGGACGACCCGGCGAACGGCGGATGTCGCCTGGAGGTCACATCCCCGCCCGAGGCGCACGGGGTGCCCAAATACCGGCTGTCGCACCCCGTGCCGTTCGTCGCCCTGGAGGGTACCTCACCGGACGTCAAGTTCGGGAAGAAGACGGCGACGCTGACGGTGACGTTCGAGCGAATCGACGAGGTTCGCGTGCCGGGGCTCGAACACTTCGAGACGAACGACGCGCTGTACCTCGCGACGCATCCGACAAAGGGAAGGTGCGTCCGCGCGAGGCGCGAGATCAAACCCGGGGAGACGATCCTTCGCTGCGCACCCTTCGTGTACGTGGTGCACGACCGACGCAAGGAGGATCACTGCGCCGGGTGCTTCAAGACGCTCGACTACTCATGCGTGGAGTGCGGAGAGTTCTGCGGCGTGAAGTACTGCGCCGACGTCTGCCGCGAGAACGACGTCGCCCACGTCGCCGAGTGCTCCATGATTCGAACGAACGCGGGAACCGGCGCGGACCTGCGCGGCGCGCGCATGTGCCTGCGATTGATCCACAAACGGCAAACGGATCCCACGCGATTCGCCGAGGTCATGGCCGCGCTTCGATGCGAGAAAAAATCACCGTCGCCGGCGGCGACGAAACTGGCATCCGCGGTGCGTCACCGGGCGGCGTTGGACCCGTCGGAGGTGGAGGACATGCTGGGCAAAACGAGGGAAAACTCGCACGGCGTGGTGGACTGGAAGCTGCGGCAGTTGGGCACGGGGATATACCCCGAGGCTTCCATGTTTAATCACTCCTGCGCGCCAAACACGGTGGTATCCTTCGACGCCGGCGGGACGCTCAACGCGTGCTGCATAGGCGTGGACGACTACGAGGCGCGCGCGATGGAGATTGGACCGAGAGGGTACGTGCCCCTCAGACGTCCGCGACCCATTCGGAAGGGCGAGGAGGTCTGCATCGCGTACACGGAGCTGTACAGACCGGCGGCGAGCAGAAGGCTGACGCTGGAGAAGTCCAAGGGGTTCACCTGCGAGTGCGTTCGATGCGCGAACGCGTCGGTTTTAAAAGCGCTGGATACCGAGCTTCACGCCGCGACGGACGGTAACGAGGAGGTTGCGGACGAAAAGGCGAAGGAGTGGGAAGATGGCATCGACGCGTCCAGGGCTGCGTACACGATCGGGGATTTTGAAGGCGCCGTCGAATCGGCGGAGCGGGTGCTGGAGTCGAGCGACGGGGTGCTTCGCGACGGACACTTTTTACGGCTCGAGGCCAGACTGGCCGCCATAGAGGCGCACATCGAGATGGCTTCTCGGTCCGACAAAATGTTCAAGGCGCCGGGCTGGCGGAAAGTGTGCGACCTGTGCGTGCCCACGCTGCAGCACTTGATGACCCAACTGCCGTTCTATCATCCGGGCACGGTGGAAATAACGAAACACTTTGGATTGGCTATGCTCCAGGTGTCGGCGGAGCTGGTGAACGGGGCCCCGAAATGCGTCGATCACGACATAACTACGTTACCAAATCACAACCTCATTAAGTTGTGGATCAATTCGACGAGCGCGTTCATCACGCACTGGAATTTAGCGAAGAAGGTATATGGAGTGACACCGTGCAGAACGAGTCCAACCGGGATCAGAGTTTTGTCAGGTCTCAACGCGCCAGATGATAGTATGCACTTCATAAAACGCGTCGGAGGAGACGAAGACATAATAGTCGCAATCATGGAGGAGACAGCAGACACGTTGTATGGCGAGAAGGTCCAGGTTGACTACGCATTCATGGACGGATCGCTGCCGCCTTTGCCCGAGAGTTTCTCCAACTTCAGAGCCCCACTACCTGCGCAAATGAGCCAAATCGACCAGGCCGCCAACAAAAGGGCTTATGATAAGCTGTATGTACAACATGAAACCCAAGCAGATCAAGGATATGTTGGAGGATCTTGAAGAGTATTTCACGACTTTGGCTTTGACTGGTCCATGAGGTCAGGGGTATGCACTAATTGTCGGAAGGTCAGTAAATGTGCGAGAACTCAGGATCCCGACCTCCGGACTACGATTAGTCTACGGTTGAACGTGTATAAATAAGCTCAACAACTATCTAACGATAAATACTATAGTCGCGTTCGTCCAGCGCCGCGACTAGGATGCACGCGAACACCACCGCGAACCACACCGCGACGCGCGTGAACACACCCGCCGCGGGCGAGTGTTGGTACACGCAATCCTCCACCCGACTCGAACCCGGCGTCGTGTTGAAATGCCACCGCGGGCAGTACTCGCACAGCTCAATCGATTTGGCTCCAGACTCCGGACCGTACGTCCTCGGCGGACACAGCGTGCACACGTCCTGACCCTCGTAGCTGTTGAACGTCCCGGGGGGACACTGCGTGCACTCACCCGCGCCGTGTTGGTCGGAATACGTACCCATCGGACACAGCGCGCAGTCCGACGGGAAGATGCTCCCCTCGACCGAGATGAACGTCCCCGGCTCGCACTTCCAGCACTCGGGCATACCCGTGAGGTTGCCGTACGTGCCCGCGGGGCAGGGTAAACACAACGCCTTTCCGGGGAATTCGTTGTGGTATCCGATGGCGCAGTCGACGCACGCCGCGGGGGACTCTTCACCCGCGTTTGGATTGAACGTCCCCGGCGGGCACATGATGCACTCGGGCATGGCCTCCTTGTCGCCGTACTGACCGGGCGGGCAGAGGATGCACTGCCCCGCACCCGCCGCGGATCGCGTGCCCTTCGTGCAGCGACGGCACTGATTCCGAGACGTCGCCTTCTCGATGGGCAAAAAATACCCGGGCTCGCACATCGTGCACAGCACGCTACCCTCGTTTTCGGCGTAAGACCCCGTGGGGCAGTCGGTGCAAATCGCCGCGCCGGGATCCGCGGCGAACGTCCCGATGGGACACAGCGTCCTCGCGTCGGACGAGTTCGAACCCGACTTGTCCAGGTACGATCCCTCCGGCACCTTCTTGCACTCCTCGAGTCCCTCCTCGTCCGCGTACGTTCCCACGGGGCACGGAGCGCACTCCGCCGTTCCGGGTTCGGCGGCGAACGTGCCAACCGGGTTCGTCTGGCACGGCACGCAATCCTCGGCGTTCTTGGACCCTTCGAAGGGAAGGTAGAGGCCCGGATCGCACGGCGTGCACTCCGTGGCCTTGTCCAGCTCGTTGTAGGAACCCGCGGGGCAGGGCAGGCACTCGGGCATGCCGGGCTCCGGCGCGTGAGTTCCCGGGAAACACGCGTCGCACTGTAAACTCGAGTTGCCACCCGGCAAACCGTAAACAGTTCCAGCCGCGCACAGCTCGCACTCCGTGGCCTGCTCCTTCTCCGAGAAGGATCCCGGCGGGCACTCGAGGCACTGGCCGAGGCCCGGGACGTTCGAGTACGTTCCCAGCGGGCAGGGCAGGCACGCGGATTCCTCTGTAGAATTTTTCACCGGGAGGTAAAAACCTTCAAGGCACTTGGTGCACTCCGTCTGCGCGTAGTTGGGATTGTACTCACCCTCGGGGCACAGCATGCAGTCGCCGGTGCCCACCACATCGCTGTACGTGCCGGGCGGGCAAGGCCGACACGACGTGAGGTTCCCACTTCCGAAATCGTGGTTAAAGAAACCCGGGTCGCAGCCGATGCACTCCGTCGCTCCTACGTCGTTCATGTAGGTGCCCGGGGGGCAGAGGAGACACTCGTCCATGCCCCCCACGGGTGCGAACGTCCCGTAATCGCAATCGTAGCAGTCAGCCTCCCTGATGCTTCCGGTCTTGTTCAAATGCGTGCCGGGCGGGCACTGGAAACACTCTTGGAGTCCTGTCGCGTTTGCGAACGTGCCCATCGCGCAAGGGAAACATTCGGTGAGGAATCCGTAATCGTCAATCTCGGCGGCTTTGCCGCTGCCGGGATTGTACTGACCGATCGGGCAGTCGAGGCACTGATCGATCGAGGCGGCACCCTCCTCGACGCCGTACGTCCCCGGGGGACAGTCCACGCACTCGGTGGATCCGTCGACGTCCGAGAACGTCCCGGCGGGGCACGCCTCGCACGCGGTGGCGCCGAGCGAGTCGCTAAAATTACCAGCCGGGCACGGCGGGCACTCCCCCGCCTTTTCCGCCGCCAGCTTCTCACCGTACGTTCCCGCCGGGCACGACTCGCACGCGGTGTTACCCTCTCCCTCACCGTACGTCCCCACCGGGCACGGAAAGCAGAACGCGGACCCCGGCGTCTCCGTGTACGTCCCAGCAGCGCACGGGTCGCAAGACGCGGCTCCGCTCTCGGCTCCGAAGGTGCCGCTGGGGCAAGACAGGCAGTCGTACCTCGACCGCGCCGCGGTTCCGGGGAGGTAGGTGGACGCCGGGCACGGCACGCACGCGATCTGCTGGGACAGTTCCTGGTACGTCCCGGCCCCGCACGGCTCGCATTTCGCGGCGCCCGGCGCGTCGGCGAAGGTGCCCGGGGAGCACGGCACGCACTGGTCCGCGCTCGCCGCGCCGCCAAAGCCGACAAAGGTCCCCGCCGGGCACGCGACGCACTGCGTCGTCCCGGTCTCGCTCGCGTAGTAACCCGGATCGCACGGCGTGCACCGACTCGACCCGGCCGTAGTCGCGGCCTGACCCCGGGGGCAGGGTGTGCACTCCAGGGATGAGAGATTGTCGCTGTAGGTCCCCGGGGCGCAGTCGACGCACGCGCCGGTGTCCGGATCGAGGAAGGTTCCGGGCCTGCACGCTTTGCGCACCGCGAGGGTGAACCCGTCGCCGGCGGCGATCTCGCTGACCTGGGCAAGGCCCCGAACCAGTCGTGGGAGCGTGAGGTACTCGACGACGCCGGCGCTGTCCCTCGATTGACCCAGCATCGAGCCGAACCTCTGGTTGACCAATTCGTCCAGGGTGCCATTGACGTTTTCCCAAGGCGGCGGAATCGCCGGCTGTACCCCGGCGATGAGCGCTCCGAAACTCGCGTGCGTCATGCCGGACCTACCCGATTCGTCGACATCGTCCCTAAGCCGCTCGAAGATCATGTCAAACTTCCCGGTGGGGTCCTCCTCGGTGTCCATGCCGAGCACGCTCCTTCGTTTCTTGCCGCTCGGAGCGCCCGGGCTCTCCGTCGGAGGCGGAGGGTTGGCGGCGTAGGAGGGCGTGGGCGCGTCGCCAAACAGCCACCCGCGCAGGGTGAGCGTGGGGTTGGCCATCCCCTCGTTGGGCTTCACCGGTCGCGGGTCCACGCCCAGCTCGCCAAACTCGTTGGAACCCCACGCGTAGACTTCGCCCAAATCGCAAACGGCGACGGTGTGCCGGGTACCCGCCACGGCGTCGGTGATGTTCACCCTCGCGAGCGCCGCCACGAGCGTCGGCTCGAACCGCGGGTACCGATCGCCGTGCCCGAGCTGCCCGTACAACCCTCCACCCCACGTGTACACCCTGCCGTCGCGGGACACGGCGAGGGCGTGGTACCTCGCGGCGGACACCCTCACGGCGTCGACACCCTCCAACGCTCGCACGGGCGTCGGGACCATCACGCGCTGTCCGACGTTGTCGATACCGACGGGGACGTAGCCCAATCCGTGGCCCAGCTGCCCCACGTCGCCGTAACCCCAGGTGTACACCTGCCCGCCCGCCGTGGCGGCCGCGGCGGTGTATTCCTCGTCGCCCATGTCGATCGGGTCGGATATCAGATCCAGCGGCGGGGGTTTGTCGAGCACCGCGGCCCTTCTTCGTTCGATCGCCGCCGCCTCGGGGGTGCCGGGCTCGGGATCCGCGCGGATCGCGACGGTGTAACTCGCCGCCGCCGCGACCGCCCTGAACTTGACGGGCTCGAGGTCCATGTCCCGCACCCGAAGCCGCTCCATGGGGTGACCGCGGTAGGGACGGAACCTGAGCGAGAGCTCCAGCGGTCCGGGCGTGGCGATGCGACCAGTCGCCGGCGCTCCGTACGCCTCGCATCCGGTGCCGTTACCCTTCTCGTACCCGCCGAACACGACGGGCGAGTCCGGATCGGACGCGTTGGCGAGGCGCGGCTGGCCCTTGGGATGGTGCGATCGTTCGGCGCAGTCCAACCTGCCGAGCTGCCCCGCTCGGTTGCTCCCCCACGCCCACAGCGTCCCATCCGCGGTGAGCGCGAGCGTGTGCGCGTCTCCCACCGCCGCGTCGATGACGTCGTGCCGGTCGAGGCCACCCGCCGTGACCCTGTGTATCTTCATCGGTTCGGTCGAGGCCTTGACCACGGGATCGAAAGCCTCAGCCGCGGGACCGCGGAGCGACCCAGGCCGCCTCGGTCGGCCCAGCTGGCCGTCTGAATCCGATCCCCACGTGTACAGCTCACCGGTGGCCGTCACCGCCGCGGCGTGCCCGGAAAAGGCGGCGACCGCGCTGATGTTCTTACCCGCGAGACCCCGCACGAGCGTGGGCGAGGTTCGCGGGTACACGTCCCCGTGTCCCAAGCGACCGTGAGCGCCGTCCCCCCACGAGTACACGTTCCCCCTCGAGGAGTTCCCCGGCGCCATGGATATGCCGAGCGTGGACTTCTCGCCCGCGCTGAGCCGCTCGAGCTCCAGGGGCTTGACGTCCGCGTCGTCGTTGAGTCGCGGGGTGCGGAGGTTCATGGCGTGACCGAGACCGAGCTGGCCGATGTCGTTGCGACCTCCCGGCATCAAAAACGCCCCCATCTC
>MDTE01184623.1_pt1 | contig 18932 bp, 15 predicted proteins | sample 811231 | NCBI WGS metagenome assembly MDTE01 (sample SAMN05326651, study PRJNA326480) | marine metagenome | isolation source: seawater | place: Indian Ocean: Red Sea | collected 2010 | reverse complement strand
TAGATTTTTATACTACAACTCAAAAATCTTAATAATGGATGAGCCCACTTCTTCTTTAGATTCTGATATGGCAAGATCATTCTTCGAACTCTTAAAGTTGTTAAAACAAGAAATTACTATTATCATGATTTCACACTGGGAAGAAGCTGGAAACTATGCAGATCAAATATTTGAACTTTAATGAGTAGTTTAAAAAAGTACTATTCCCCAGATTTTGAAATAAATGAAAATTGATTTTATTAGATTAAATTGTTGTTTTATAGATTTATGTGATCCCCTTCCTCTTTTATGAATTACTGAAGATTTGGGAATATGAAGGGTTTTCCCGAATTTGGCGCATTTCCTAGTAATATCTGCATCCTCTAAATGAAGGAAATATTTATCTGTAAATCCACCAATCTTTCTATATATTTTTGAAGGTATTAATAAGAAACATCCAGATAGGTAAGTGCTCAAAATATAATCTTTTCTATAGTCTTTCTCAAAATTTATGTAATATTCATATCTTGTTTTTAAAAGTTTTATTCTCCTAAATATTGAAAATCTACTAATTATTAAATCAATTATTGTGGGATTTTTTTTTGCAGAGTATTGAATACTGCCGTCTTCAAGATATATGAGAGGAGCGATACAAGAGTATTTATTTTTGTTTTTGATTGCATATTCTAGAAGAGGAAATATTTTGCTTGGTTGGAACTGGATATCAGGATTTGTAATTAAAAATAAAAATTCTTTTTTAGTTTGAATTAAAGAAAAGTTTTTATTATGGCCAGAACCATAACCCATATTTCTGGAATTTTTATAATAATGTAGGGAAGTTAATTTATTATTTTTGTAAAGTTTGTAATCAGATTCTTTAAAATTATCACAAACAATTATCTTAAGATTAATATCTAGACTTTTATTTTTTTTAATTACTTTTTCTAATCTATTAATTGAATTAATAAGGTTTTTTATATCTTTAGAAGGAGTCTTATAAAGAACTATCGAAAAATAGCAATCCACTTAACGAAATGATAAATATTTCCCATAGTAATATTATAGCCTTGAAGATCAAAAAAATTATTATAGTTTTTTTAAAGGCTTCTTCATTAATTTAAGAAAAATATAAATTATCATCTCAAATGGTTACATTTATTAATTGCTATTTGATAGGATAAAAAAATATAAAAATTTTAAGTAAAGATTGAAAGAGCAATATAAAAAATACGACTTAATTTTACTCTTTTCTAGTTTTCAAAGATGTATTAGCTATTTAATAATATGTAAGGAGTTATCAAAAAAATATAAGATAGGAATTTACAAATTAAGGCCTAGCAAAAATGAACTTATTCGGCTTTCAATTTCAAACCAATTCTTTTTTAATAAGCTAAAGAAATATAAGGATGTAGATATTTTGAATCAAGATTTAAAATACGAAGCTAAAATGATCATTCATCCACAAAAAATATATGATAGAAGTGATTATAATTTTTTATCAAAAAATGTTAGAAGTGAATATAAAGTTGGCTTGTCAGGCTTGGCAATGGGCAATAGTTATTTTCAATATTTACCTTACGAATTAGATTGCTTATATGTTCCTGATTTGAGACTTTATAATTATAGATTAAATAAATATTCTAAAGATAATCTTGATTTTCAAAATAAAGTTATTGAAGTTGGTTCACCATTACTTAAATACAACTTACATCAATTTGAAAAGATAGATTACCTAATAGTTGGCCCATCAATGTTTAGTTTTTTAAATTCAAAAGATATTTTGATATTTCTCAAAAGATTAAATTATCTTATTCAGAAAATTAAGTCAAAAAATAATAAATTAATAATTGCTTATAAACCACATAATGCAGACGAAAGATATGATGCACTTATAAATCCTAAGATTTATAAATTACTAAATTTATTTACTTTTTTAAAATCCAATCAATCGGAAAGAATATTTTCTAAAGTTTATAAAATTCTAAAAAATTTTAATATTGATTTAAAAATTTTAGTCAGTATATTAATTTGTTTACAGTATTTTAAAATTGAAAAATGTACGATTAATTTATCCAAATTTAGTGAATATAGTTTGGTTAATGTTGAAGTTTTTTTAAACTTTATAAAGAAAGGAGTCATTACAGGAAGAAGCAATACAATTTGGCATTGTTTATACCATAAAGTACCAGTTTTTAATCTGATAGATGAGGCTAAGCCTTACATGGAGGATAAGATGCATCAACATACGATGAATTATCTGGGGGTTCATTTTAATGATTCTTATATTTTTCAAAAATCTTTCAAAATAGTAGCTTCCAATACAAGGAAAAAAGATTTGATTATGATTATTAAATCAAAATTAGATAGTTTAATTTGAAAAAGTTCTTATTTAAATTAAATGATTATCTAATAAATTTTTAAATATTAAATGAAATAAATAATATTATTTGTATAGTTATAAAATGTAATTATAATTTTTAACAACGTAGATTATTTAGTTATAATTTAAATTTAGGTTACCTTAAAGATGAGTAATAAAGAAAAATTTATATATTATTCAATGTTAAAATATCAGCCTGAAAATTTGGAGATTTTAAGAGAAAAATTTAATCTTGTTACTTTAAAAAGCCCAAAATTTGATACAGATCAATTATTATCTGATGCTAGCGTTATATTAGCCCCTTTAGGTTACTATTTTGGTAAAGAAAAAATTGATAAATGTTCATCATTAAAGATAATTGGATCCAATACAACAGGTCATCCTCACATAGATGTTGAATATGCATCTAGTAAGGGAATAAAAGTGATTACTTTAAAAAATGATCATAATTTCCTTGATTCAATCACTCCCACCGCAGAGTTGGCATTTGGCCTGATTATTTCTTTGACAAGAAATATTTTCCCTGCATCTAATACAGTTTCTCAAGGATTATGGGACAGAAGGTTAAATCCTGGATCAAAAATGTTATCAAATATGTCGATAGGAATAGTTGGCTTGGGACGACTTGGTTTTAAAGTTGCCCAAATGGCAAAAACTTTTGAGATGGAAGTATATTATTATGATCCTTTTGTTGATAAAAAACACCCTGGCATCCAAAAAATTTCAACTCTTAGTCAATTGGTATCTAAAGTTGATGTTGTTTCTGTTCATGTGCCTCATGAAAAAGAAACGGAAAATATGTTTAATAATGAAATCTTTTCTAAGTTTAAAAATGATTCTTTTTTCATAAATACATCTAGAGGAGAATTGGTTGATCATAATGCCTTGCTTTCATCCCTTGAAAACAAAAAATTGAGAGGAGCTGCTATTGATGTAATAGAGAATGAATTTAGTGAAAATTTTTCATCCTCACTTAGAGAAAATTCTTTATGGAAATATTCTCAAGAAAACAATAATTTAATAATTACACCTCACATAGGTGGATCTACAAAAGATGCATGGCTAGCTACTGAAAGAAGAGTAATTGATAGAATCATAGATTTTTTAGATTTAATTAAAACTAAAAATTATAAAATTATTGAAAAGATTAATTATTCAAATGGAGCATTGGCTTTTATTCCAGCAAGAGGGGGTTCAAAAAGTATTACCCTTAAAAACTTAGCTAAGTTAAATGACTTACCTTTATTGGCTTATCCAATAAATGCAGCAAAAAAATCAAAAAATATAAAAAGTATTGTTGTTTCAACAGATCATGATGAAATTAAATCTTTTTCAATGTTAAATGATATCGATGTAGATGATAGGCCAGAAGCTTTGTCAGGTAATGATATTTCAACTGTCGAAGTTATGATTGACTATGTAAAACGTCTAGAATCAAATACAAATATTTTACCAGAATGTATTGTGCTACTTGAGCCTACATCTCCCTTTATTGACCCAGATGATATTGATTTTTGTATTGATTTGCTTATCAAAAATAAGGAATTTGATTCGGTACAAACTACCACTAAAGTTTCACCAAATAGTCATGCATTTAATCAAAGATATTTAAATGAGGATGGATCACATTTTTTGTATGAAAAAGAGAGAAAACTTGCCTTTAATAAACAAAAAAAACCTCAATTGTATATTCATGGAAATCTTCGAGTTACAAGAACTTCATCTCTTTTAAAATACAAATCTATTTTTGGGAGAATTTCCCATGCTGTTGAAATCTCAAAAGTTAAATCATTTGATGTTGATGGGCCTGAAGACCTTCAAATCGCAGAATCGCTTATCAAAAGATTTTTAAATAATGGAATTTAATTATTTATAACTTAATTAAAGTCTATAATTATTTTAATAAGGAAATTTTTATGTCAGGCATCTCAGCTTTAATTAACGCAAGATTACTTTCTACACGCTTACCTAGGAAATTACTCTTACCATTTAATGGATCTACTTTAATTGATATTGCTTTAGAAAAATTAGATAAAATGGATTTTTTTGAAAATAGATATTTTGCTGCTGCGGAGGAAGACTTATTGAAAAGGGCAGATAAATATAAAAATATTCAAATTTTAAAAAGAGATCCATTATCTGTTAGACCAGGTTACGGTGATCATAAAAAAATATATGAACATTATAAATTGGTTAAAACAAAGTATCTTATGTGGATTAATCCTTGCCATCCTCTATTATCAATTGAGACTATTAAAAAAGCTGTTATTGAATTTCAAAAATTTAATTATAATAGTTATACCTCAGTTATAAAGACTCAAGATTGGATTTTTAATGATGAAGGATATGCCGTAACAAATAAATCTCCAAAAATGCTATCTACAGATCACTCACCAAAATATTTTAAAGTAGCGCATGCATTTCATATTATAAATAAGGAGTATTTCTTAACTAATAATCAAGTTTGGACTCTTGAAAAGAATGATCCTTATCTTTTGGAAATTCCTGAAGAAGAAAGTTATGATGTTAATACAAAAAAAGAGTTTGAAATAGCTGAGTCAGCATACAGAACATTCCTTGAAAATTAAAAATTTACAGTTTTTAGAAACTAAATTGTTTTAGTTTCTGAATTGTAAATACATTAAAAAATGATAATAATAAACCTAATGATAGTAAGAACATTTTTTTAATAGGAAGCTTATTTTTATCCATCTTATTTGATCGTAATGTTGCTGCAATTAACGGTATTTGGAAATAAAGGAATGGTGATGAAAATCTATAGGAAAGCAAAGCAAGATCAGAAAAAGCCAAGGAAATGATTTGTCCAAATAAAACGGCAAAGAAGAGTATTCTATATCTAGTATTATTTATTTTAAAAATATCTGAATATGAAATAATTAATACAAATATATTGTTTGCGATTACTCCCATATAAGCAAATCCAGTAAGGTCAATAGTATAGATATGAAATTCACTCCCTATGTATCCTGAATAGTCACCAACATAAGAAATATTTTGTATTATGAGCTGTATAATATAGTTTCCAAAATTTGATCTAAAGAATATTGTTGAAATTAACGTTACTAATATAATTAAAAAAATGATTTCCTTTTTCTGCTTAAAAGAAATTAATTTTAATTTTAAATATACATAGTCAAAGGCAAAATATATTAAAAAAATAATTAATACTGGAATCGTTTGAATATGAGTAGAAATGGCTAAATAAAGAAGTAAAATAGTTATCCATTTTTTATAAGATTTTATAAAATAACAAATTGCATAAATAACTAATATATTTGCTAAACCTCCCCTAAGCCCCTCATAGAAAGTTATGAAAAAATGACATAAATAAAATCCAATTGAAAAAAAAGATATTGCATTTGAATGATTAGTTAATATTTTGATTGATTTATCTAGCAGAAAAAAGGTCAAAGAATAGCCAATTAAATATAAAGAAGTTAAGGTATATGGCAAATTTTTACAAATTAAGCATAGTAAATTAAAAAGCCACTGTGATCCAATACCAAAAGTAAGTTCCCCAAGACTATCTGGAGCAGTTAACTCTAGATATCTTCCATATTCATCCGGTGAAGATCTAATCGAAAAAACTATAATAAAAGGAATTAATAACGACCATAATAAATATTTCAGGTTTCTCTCTTTTACGAAAGAAAGGAAAAAGAATGAATATACATAGGATAGATAGAAAAAAGGCATATTCTTATTTACTTATGTAGATAAAAAAAATAGTGTTTATTGTATTGTTTTTAGTTTAGATTAAAATTTGTGGCGAAACATTTCTCTAGATAAATTCCTAAGCAGATTATTAGCATGGAAATAATTAATCCTAGATTTATTCCTATTAATTTTATCGAAATAAATTCAATTGCAACTAATGATATATATAGTATTGAAACTTTAGAGTGAGTCCAACCTGCCTGATTCAACCTTTGATAAAGATGCTTTTTATGAGCAGTAAAAATATTTTCATTATTAATTAATCTTCTTATCAAGCAAATTAATGCATCTAAAAGAAGAGGAGAAGCAATTAGTAATAATGAAATTAATTGATTAAAGTTTTCACATTTCAATAATATAAGTCCAAAAATTCCACCAAGAAATAAGCTCCCAGAGTCTCCCATAAAAGCTTTAGCTGGATGCCAATTAAAAAGTAAAAAAGCACTTAATGAAAAAATTATTGGCGTTAGAGGCAAATTTAAAATAGATGTTGAACCTAGGATTATGAAGATAAAACAACCTGCAATTAAGCCATCAATGCCATCCATAAAGTTAATAAAATTCACAATTCCTGTAAATCCAATTGTTAATGATATCAGCATTAATAAATTTAATGATGAGCTTAAATTGTCAAAAAAATATGAATTAAGTGGGCTTTGACTTGCATAAATAATTCCTACAACAAATTGCACTATGTATTTATAGGATGCGGGTATTTGCATTAAGTCATCTGCAAAACCAACTAAAGTAAGTGGTATAGAATAAAGAATTTGATTAAAGCCTTTAATTGTACAGAAAAAAATTGATATCAGAGAAAATATAATTCCTAAACCTCTTGGGGTGGAAAAAATATGTGAGCTTCTATTATTGGGTAAATCTTCCAAATGCCTCTTAAAGTATGGCATTAATTTTTTAATTAGTAAATAAGTTAGAATAAAGCAGGACGCACTTATCATGAAGTTTTTGGGCCTATTTTACCTTTTCATTTGCTTTCTTCAAGAATTCTATTATATTAATACAATAAGATTGAAGATTTGTTTTAGATAAGGGAATATAGAAATGATAGGAGTTATATTAATTTAGAAATGTAACACAATATATTTAGACTTTATTATAAGATTAGATAATGTTGAATCCAATCTCATTAACTTATAAATTATCAAATATTAGTTCTTTAAAAAGAAGACTTTTACTTATAGTCATAGATATTTTTTTAATTTTTATAGGTGTTTTTACATCTTATTTTTTGAAGTTTGGTGTTAAGGCTTTTAATTTATTTGGGGAGATTTATCCAATAACATTTGTTTTCATTTTAATAGGAATACCCATATATGTATTAACTGGTCAATATAAAGCGCTTACTAGATATGTTGGAAGTAAAACAATATATCAACTTTGTATTAGAAATTGTCTTCTTGTATTCGTCATTTACTTCGCAAGTATTTTTTTTGATTTTGATGTTGGAGGCAAAAGTAATATCATTTTAATGTGGTTTATGTTAACCATATTTATTTCTGCAAATCGATTAGTCTTAAGAGATATACTTCTCAAAAACATTAATAAGAATATTCGTAATTTTCAAAAAATTATCATTTATGGTGCGGGACATAATGGCGCTCAATTGGCAGCCTCATTAAGATTTAATAATCAATATAAAATAGTCGCTTTTATAGATGAGTCTTCTCAACTATTTGGAAGAAATATTTATGGAATACCTATATATCCCTCTACTAAACTTTTTGAATTTAGCTCAAGAATAGATCAAATACTAATATCAGAGGAAATCTCTAATTCAGAAACAAAAGAAATTTTAAAAACTATTACTAAAAAAAATAATGTCACACTTTTGGAAGTGTTCTCCATAGATGAACTTGCTTTTAATAAAACAAAGTCAAATTATTCTAAAACTATTGATATCGAAGATTTACTTGGTAGAGAAGGTGTTTCTACAAAACAAGAATTATTAGCAGATGGCGTGAAAGATAAAGTTATTTGTATTACTGGGGCAGGAGGTTCTATTGGAAGCGAGATTTGTAGAATATTGATTAACTTAAAACCAAAAAAGATTGTACTTTTTGAGATTAATGAAGCATGCCTTTATACGATCGAACAAGAGTTGATTAAGAAAAACTTATTTGATGTAAGTATCAAGACTTGTTTAGGAAGTGTTACTGATAAAAGATTAGTTTATGAAGTTTTCTCTAATGAAAATATTGACGTTGTTTTTCATACTGCTGCATATAAACATGTACCTATTGTTGAAATTAATCCTCTTCAGGCTTTATATAATAATTGTTTCTCTACAAAAATAACTTGTGATGCAGCTAAGACATTTAATGTAGAAAAATATATCCTTATATCTTCAGATAAAGCTGTGAGGCCATGCAATATTATGGGGGCTTCAAAAAGGGCATCAGAACTTATAGTACAGGCGTTTGCCGCAGAAGTTAATGATAATTTAGAAAAAACTTCAAACACTATTTTTTCTATGGTTAGATTTGGGAATGTTATTGGTTCTTCTGGATCTGTAATTCCTTTGTTTAAAAAACAAATTGCTGAGGGTGGGCCTCTCACTATTACTCATAGTGAAATTGTAAGGTATTTTATGACAATAAAAGAAGCATCTTATCTCGTTATTCAAGCAAGTTTATTAGCTAAAGGTGGAGATTTGTTTCTTCTGGATATGGGCACTCCTGTAAAAATATATGACTTAGCTAAAAATATGATTCAAATAAGCGGTTTAACTCTAAAGGATGAAAAAAATCCAGATGGAGATATTGAGATCATTAATACAGGGCTTAGACCTGGGGAAAAGCTCTATGAAGAACTTTTAATAAATGCTCAGGCACAAGTAACTGAACATCAATCGATCTTTACAGCTAAAGAAAAATCAATACCTTATGAAATTCTTTGGCCATTGATTAAAGAATTAGAATTTGCTTTAAATTCTGGAAATAAAATTAAGGTATTTACCTTGTTAAAAAAGTTAGTACCAGAGTGGAAGCCTTCTTTTCAGACGGATAATTAAAAAATTAAATTGCTAATTTTTTACAAGAATTCCATTAAAATAGATTCCAATTTCCTTAAGAGAGTAATATAAAGGTTATTCAAAAATAATTTTTTAAACTTTAAAATTTCTAATATCGATCTGTTTAAGAAAGATATTATTTTATATTTTAGAGAGCTAATATTGAATAAAAAGCAAAAAAAAGTTAGCTTTTTATCTATAAAAATAATCGTGAAATAAATATAGGGTTACAAAAATAGCTTAAAATATATTGAGGGATAATCATTTTAAGATTCCGGAAGATATTTATAAAATGTAAAATATGATCATATATATTTATTCTTATTATTAAAGGACTAATAGAAAAAGAAAAACTTTAGGAGATAAATTTTGCATTTGATATTTAATGAATAAATGTTTTTCTACTTTATGTTTAGTTGTATAGTTTTATATAAAAAATTTAATATAAAAAAGTTTTCTTAATGATTAAATTATTAATTTAAATCTATTTCTGATAATAAAAACTTAATTTCTTCTTTACTACATAATTGAGATTTAGCAGAAGAATATTCTTCTGTTACATCAGAATTAATTATATTATTATATTTTTCGTGAAGGTTTTTTTTCTTTGAAAATACAGGTAAAATGCAAAAATAGTTCTCTAACTCTATAGTTCTTCTTATCTCTTCTATATTAAGAAGTTCTTCAAAATCTTTCTCTCCCGGTCTGCTTCCTATCTCATTTATTTTGATTTCATTTTGATCGAATCCAAATTTATTTGCATACATCTCTATTAAAGTTTCAGCTAAATCTTTGATTAAAATTGATTTCATTTTGGTCACAAATACTTCACCTCCTTTTGATAATTGACCAGCAGCTAAAACCATTTCAACTGATTCTTGAACATTCATAACAAATCTTGTCATTTTATCGTTGGTTAATGTGACTGGTCCTCCTTTACTAATTTGTTTAATAAATGTTGGAACAACAGAACCATTGGAGCCAAGAATATTTCCAAATCTTGTTGAGGTAAATCTAGTCTTGGAATCATGAGCATAATTATTTGCTGCAGAAATAAGTCTCTCTCCAGTCAGCTTTGTGGTTCCCATCACATTAGTAGGATTTACAGCTTTATCTGAACTTGTGAAAATCACATTTTGAACACCGTTATTAATTGACGCTGTAATTATATTTTGCAATCCTACTATATTTGTTGCTATTGCCTGTGATGGCGCATATTCACAGAGATGAACATGTTTTAATGCAGCTGCATGAATAACAATGTCAACATTACTAATAAGTTTTATTTGATCATCTTTATCTCTAATATCAGAGAGAACAGTTTGAACGTATTCATACTCTCTGTATTTCTGATCTAAATAGAACATAGAAGATTCATTATTATCTATAGCTATTATTTTTTTTGGTAAACAATCTTTGAATGAAGTTAATTGCCTTAGTATTTCTGATCCAACGGTTCCGCAGGCACCTGTAAGATAAATTACTTTATTTTTATAGAAATCCCTTACTGACACTATAGATTTTTTAAATTATACACAAATCATAATGCATTAGGGCTTTAAAAATATAAAGAGTAAATTTTTATAAAAATTAATCCTTTTTTGATTGACTCCATAATTTTTTAAAAAAATTATTTATAAAATTTTTTTAAAATCTTGAATTAAATTTATCGGGTTAATTTAAAATCTCATTGGATTCAATATCCTTGGTACGATACCTTTAAGATCAAAAATAATATTTTTTTTCTTTAGTATTTTTTCCCAATAAGATTTTTTAAAACTTTTAAACTGATTGTGAGCAACCGCTAGGATTAATACTTCAAATTCTTGATTGGGAATATCTTTTCTAACTTTTATACCATAAACTAATTTTGCTTCTTCTAATTCCACCCAAGGATCAACTATGGTTGGTTCAATCCCATAACTATTTAATTCTTTAATTAAATCAATAACTTTAGTGTTTCTCAGGTCAGGACAATTTTCTTTAAATGTTATACCGAGCAAAAGTACTTTAGAGTCTTTTATTTTTAATCCTTCTTTAGCCATTTTTTTTATTAATCTTTGAATAATCCAGGAACTTATGCTGTCATTTAATCTTCTTCCAGCTAAAACTATTTGTGGCGAATAACCTAATTGTTCTGATTTATAAGTTAAGTAATAAGGGTCAACTCCTATACAATGACCTCCAACTAAACCAGGAGTGAACTTGAGGAAATTCCATTTAGTTCCAGCGGCATCTAAAACATCCAATGTATCAATTCCAACTTTATGACATATTATTGATAATTCATTAATTAAAGCAATATTAAGGTCTCTCTGAGTATTTTCTATTACTTTAGCTGCTTCGGCTACCTTTATGCTTTTAGCAAGATAAGTTCCAGCTTCTATAATAGATCCATAAAGGTCATTAATAAATTCTGCTACTTCTTGATTGCTTCCGCTTGTAACTTTAACTATATCCTTAATTTTCCTATTACTATCTCCGGGATTAATTCTTTCAGGACTATATCCACAATAAAAACATTTTGAAGAATTTGAATCATTAAGATTAAGTTTGGAGTTGTCTTCAATAATTGGCACACATATTTCTTCAGTAGCTCCAGGGAAAACTGTGCTCTCATAAATAACAATTGGAGAAGTTTTTAAATTACCTTCAGCTTGATTCAATGATCTTAATTTAAGAGCCTCTCCAACTGTTTTACTGGCAGCTTTTAGAGGATTTAAATCAGGTATTTTAGAACTTTTTATAGGTGTGGGAACTGTAACTATAAATATTTCTGCATTAGTAAGCTGTGATTTATCATTTGTAAAGATTATATTTTCAATATTTTTTAAACATTGATTTGATACCTCATTTGTTCTGTCATAACCATTTAAAAGTTCATTAACTCTTTTCTCATTAATATCAAAACCTATAACTTTTCTTTTTAATTTTTGATTTGTTTTAGTACAAAATTCTTTCTTAGAAAACTCCAATGCTAGAGGTAAACCTACATAACCAAGGCCAATAATAGCAATAGTACAATCGTATATTGATGGAAGTTTATATTGCATAATTATATTCAATTAGGGATAATAATTTTTAAAGATTTGAGCAAGTAAATAATTAGGTTATTCATTTTAAAGTTTTATTTTATAGAAATCCAAGTACCATTTTATGAATCTCCCAATACCTGTCTTAATGGTAGTTTTAGGTTTGAAATTAGTCCATTTTTCCAGTTCACCAGTATCTGCGAAAGTTGCTTTTACATCACCTGGTTGCATTGGTAGAAATTCTTTTATTGATTTAATACCAAGAGCATGTTCAATTTCTTCAATGTATTCCATGAGCGAAACTGGAGAAGAATTTCCAATATTAAATATTTTATAAGGTGCCCAGCTCGATGAAGGGTTTGGATTAGATGTATCAAATTCTCTATCATAACCAGGAGGCTTATCAATAACTCTTACTAGGCTCTGAATAATATCATCAACAAAGGTAAAATCTCTTGACATTTCACCATTGTTAAATACTTTTATCGGCTCTTTATTGATTATAGATTTTGTGAATAGAAATAATGCCATATCGGGTCTTCCCCAAGGTCCATATACGGTAAAAAATCTCAAGCCTGTTGTTGGCAGACCATACAAATGACTATAAGTATGGGCAACTAATTCATTTGACTTTTTGCTTGCAGCATAAATGCTTATTGGATGTTCAACAGAATTTTTTTCCGAAAAAGGTAACAATGTATTCCCACCATATACAGAACTGCTGCTTGCATAAACAAAATGTTCAACTTTATTTACCTTACTTTCCTCAATAAGATTTTGGAAACCAACTATATTAGAGTTTATATAAGCCATTGGATTCTCTAAAGAATAACGAACTCCAGCTTGAGCTGCTAAATTAACTACTTTTTGAGGTTTGTATTCTGAAAAGATATCTTTAATAAACGCACTATCCTCTAGATTTCCTTTTTTTAGAATAAAGTTATTATCTTTAGAATTTTTTTCTAAGATTTTTAGTCTTGCCTTTTTTAGAGATACATCATAATAAGAATTTATATTATCTAAACCTATGACTTTGTAGCCCCTTAATAATAATTCTTTGCTTAGATGAAAGCCTATAAAACCAGCTGCACCAGTCACCAATATTCTCATATTCTCTCAAAATAAATTATTCTAATAATACTCTACCTTTTTGATTAACGAATAATCTTTATTCTTATTATTTGATAAAAGTTTTCATATCTCATTTTTTTTTCGTTCATTTACAAACCAATCTAAAACTGAATTTGTGGTTGTTTCACTAACAGGATTTTTATCTATATTAAGGTTTTTAATTATTGATTCTTTGGAAAGCATCCCAATGGGTATTTTAGCAACATTTTTGTTATTAATTACAAAAGATAGAGGGATTTCATTCCTTTCATTCCAGTGATTTTTACGAATATATTTTCTTAAAATTTTTGATGGCTTTATTAATTTTCTGGTATTTCTTGATAAGACTAATCTACTAGCATAAAAGGGACTGAGTGATCTTTTTACTATCTCTAAAGGTGAATTTATTAAAAGTCCTTGGCATAAAGATGTTCCTGCTTTAACTAAAATATTATTGCTATTAAATTCATTGATTATGTCTTCTCTATCATTTTGAATTAAGTTGTAGTCTATTAAAACACTATCAATATCCTTTGATAAGTATTTATTTAAATAACGCATTAAATCAATGTCATGAGTATTTATTCCAATATTTTTTATTAATCCTTTTTCTTTTAAAAAAATTAATTTTTTTATTAATTCTGGTGATTCTAATTCTTTTTTTGTGGGCCCATGTAAGAAGAAATAATCTAAAAAATCACAATTAAGATCATTAATGGATTTCAAAATCATGTCTTCGATGTAAGTGGCATCAAATATTTTTTTATGGGTTAATCCTTGTGAATGAGTACCTGCTTTGGATGAAATTTCAAAATCTGAACGATTTTTCCTTAAATATTTCTTTAAGATATTACCCAAAAGAGGTTGAGATTTCCAGTTTCCATAATTAACTCCGCAATCAAAACTTTTTATACCTGATTCTATTGCAAAATCTATTAATTCTTTTGCATCTTTTTTATTTAATCTTGCAAATCTAGCGCCAGTTCCAAATTCTATTTTCATTAAATTGTATTAACTAATTAAAAGTCTTAAATAAAAGGTAAAAGAACTGTTGCTTAAAAAATTTTCCAAATATTTTTAAAGGTAAAGGGTAATATATAGTTCTTTGGTGAACGAGTCGAGTATTGCTCTCAATTAATTTAATTGCATTTTTAGGAGTATAAAAATTACAATGATCTGGATCAGCTTTATAACCTTTTTCTAATGGTAATCCTAGAATTAATTTTCCAGGTGTTTTGATAACTCTGTCAATTTCGCTAAGAAATAAAGCTGGATCTTCTATATGCTCAAGCACCTGATCGCATACTATAGATTCATATGATTTATCTTTTAAAGGAAAAATCCCGTTACTTGGAATTAATTTTGCTTTAAGACCATTTTTGTTTATATAGGTGACATTATATTCATTAACATCTATACCTAAAGCTTTTTCTGAACCTGATAATAAAAAATTTCCTAGTCCACATCCAATATCTAAAAAATCTTGGCCAGAATATTTAAGTAGGAACTTATGTAAAAAATGTTTTTTGTAAATCTTACCTATTAAAGAATGACTTTTTAGATATTTATGATATTCAAGATTTAAATTTTTACTATCCATTATATTTTGAATAAATTAGTAGAGTTCAGTAAGAAAAGAACTTAATTTTTCTTTAAAGTATTTTAACCTATATTTATAAGGTAAAAAATATTCAATATCTTTATTTTCATTAATTTCAAATTTTTTAATTTTATTGAAACTTTTTTCCAGGCAGATATTTAAGTCTTTGTAATTATCAAAAAGATATCCATTAAATCCATTTTTGATCAATTCATCACTGCCTTTGATGGATCGATGTATTACTATAATATGCATACTCAAAGCTTCAAGAACTGCTCTGCTCGTACCTTCGGAAAAACTAGGATGAATTAAAACTGAAATATTTTTATATATTTCAGTTTTTTTTTCTAAATATCCATAAAATTTATATTGATTTTCAGGTATGAGACTTTTAGCTAATTTTTCATAAATTTTTTTCATTTTCCCATCTCCATAAATACATAATCTTACGTTTTTATAATTCTTAGAAAAATTTGAAAATCCCTTAATAGCATCTTCAATACCTTTTGCAGTTATAAGAGTTCCAACTATCCCAAAGTTAATAAATTTGTTATTTCTTTTGATGATATTTATATGATTTATTTTATCTAAATCACAAATTACAGGTTTAGCATAATTGTAGATTACAGTTGATTTTGTTTTTGTAAATTGTTCAAATTCCTCTTGCATGGATTTTGTCATTACTATTACCTTGTCAAATTTTGACGCAATGAAATAATGCAATATGCCTAACTTATAACCAATATTAAAATATGGAAATTTATAATTATAAACTGTGGGTAAGTGTCCTCTTATAAAGCAAACTTTTTTCCCTGAATGAAGGTAGAAAAGAACCAATATGTCCGATATTAGACCAGTCGAAAATAATATATTGAAATTATTTTTTTTGATAAATTTATTTAATTTAAATTTAAAGAAAGGCAAAAATATTTGTGAAATCATATTTATTTTTAAACCTTTTGATAAATAAAACCTTTTGAACTTGAAGTTATTAATTCTTAGATTTTCAATTATTTCAAAAAACTGATTCGGACTCTTATTAGATCTAGTTTGTGTAATTAATAAAACTGAATTCATATCAACATTAGACCATAAAAAATTAGTAAAATAATTATTGTTATTTAATTCGTATAATGAGATTATAAAATCTGTATTTCAATTTATTTTTATATGAAACAATCATTTATAAATACAGATAAAGATAATTTCTTTAAGCCATATATTAATGAGTTAATTACTAAAGTAAAGAAATTTATTTTTTCATGTGAGTATAAAAGATATCAATTTCGATTAACACCTAACTCAGAGCCCTCCCCATACGCTTTATTATTTGCAATTCTTACTTTATCTCTATTAGGAGAAGAAGATTATTTAAAAAAACATAAAGATATTTTTGATAAAAAAATAAGAAATAATCTACAAACTTCTTATAATTTTTTTATAGAAAATAATCGAATATGTGAATACGATAAGCCTTTTTTGCAATTATTGTCATTTTCCTTATCCTGTCTTGAAGTTATGAATACCTTGGAATATAAACCTCTTGGTAATATCGTGAAAAATATTTTTAATAATAATAGTGTTGGAGAATATTTACATAGTTTTGGGTGCTTTGAAGGTAAACCAAGGTCAGGTAATATGGCAATGTTTTTAGCTATAGCTTTAGAACATAAGAGAAAATATTTATCAATTAATACTAGTAATAATATTGAAGAATGGATTGATCTTCATATTCAATTTATTAATAAAAATGGTTTTTGGGGTAATCCCATTACTAAGCCATATTTACAATTTCAAAATGGTTATCATCAATATGAGATATTGAGATATTTTGATGTGAGAGGGGATTTCTGGGAATTAGCTGCAAATCATATTTTGAAATTACAGGACAAAAATTCGAAATTTGCCCCCTATCCTGGAGGTGGAGGTTGTTTTGATCTTGATGCTGTATTTTTCCTGACAAATAAATTTGTAAATGAAAATAAATATATGGAATTTTCAATTCAATTCTTAAAATCGATCATTAAAGATCAAAATATTGATGGTGGTTTCTGTGAATCAAATCTTTTAGATAATTCAAGTTTTAGAAGAATATTTAAACTATTTGCATTAGATCATTTAAGACCATTTAAATATGGTTTTAATGAAAGGTTATTTTATTCAACGAGATTAATTCATCCAAAACATAACAGTATTAGCACACATTGGACTAAATATTCAAGATTATGGAATGAATCTGATCTTTGGGATACATGGTTTAGATTACTTGCAATTGCAAGAATAGATAAAGTTTTGAATTTAGGTTTATGGAATTGGAAATTTCCAAAATACATTGGATTAGGATTTGAACCTTAAGTTTTATCTGATGAGACCAAGTCTTTCTCCAGAATAATTAAATCTATTTAATTCATTAAAACACCATTCTGAATTATTTATGTACCAGGAAATAGTTTCTTTTAAACCAAAGTTAAAATCAACTTTTGGTGACCATCCCACCTCAGAAATAATTTTGTTTGCGTTAATAGAATATCTTTCGTCATGCCCTGGCCTATCTTCTACAAATTCTATTAATTCCCTATATTTGAAATTTGTTGGTTTCAATTCATCCATTACAGAACAAATTTGTTCAACTATTTGTAGATTAGTTTTTTCATTATTACCTCCAATACAATATTGTTCTCCCGTTTTACCTTTCATAGTTAATTTTATTATCGCTTCAACATGATCATTAACATGTAGCCAATCTCTGATATTATTGCCTGTACCATATACCGGAATTTTTTTTCTATGGAGTGCTTTTAAGGTAACAAGTGGTATTAACTTTTCTGGAAATTGATATGGTCCATAATTATTACTACAGTTTGTAATTATAGTAGGGAAGCAATAAGTTCTATTCCAACTTCTAACAAGATGATCGCTAGCTGCCTTTGAGGCTGAATAAGGGCTGTTGGGCGCATAACATGAACTCTCATTGAATTCACCTATTTTTCCAAGTGAACCAAAAACTTCATCTGTACTTATATGAATAAATTTGAATAATGATTTTCTTTTTATAGATAAGTTTCTCCAGAAATTAGTAGAACTTTGCAATAAGTTAAAAGTTCCTACTATATTACTTTCTATGAAATTCTGAGGATCATCAATAGATCTATCTACATGGCTTTCTGCTGCTAAATGTATTATTATTTCAGGTTCAGATATCTGTATCGCTTTATTAACTTCATCTCTATTAGTTAGGTTAAAACAAAGGTTCTCACAGGTTGTTTTATTCTGAAAGTTAAAAATTTCAGAAGAATCAGATTTTTTATCAAAATTAAAAATTCTTAACTTACTTTCTTTACTTAATCTTCTAATTAAAGCACTTCCTATAAATCCTGATCCTCCTGTTATGAGTATCCTTTTATTTAGAAAAAAATTAGTCATAATATTAGAATTTTATACATTGGTTGAATTTTTTATTGTTAGTAAAATATCTTGAATAGATTCCTCCCATTTTGGTTGTTCTTTATTTAATATTTTTGTGGTTTCACTACATTCTAAACTTGAAAACATTGGTCTTTTTGCTTTGGATGGAAATTCACTAGAAGAAATTGGAATTATTTCCTTTTCTTTCTTAATTAATCCTATTTTTGCTGAAAAAGTATTTATTTTGCAAGCTATTTCAAACCAGCTCGTAACACCACTATCTGACCAATGAAGGATATTTGGGAGATTATTACATAAATTAGTATTTGAGTATCTTGATATTATTTTCCAACAAGTATCTGCAAGGGAATTACAACTTGTCAACGAACCTCTTTGATCATTAACAACTCTAAGAGTTTCTCTTTCTTTAAGTAATTTGAGAATAGTTAAAAGAAAATTCTTTCCATAAGGACTAACTAGCCAACTAGTTCTTAAAATTATTCCTTGATTACTATGAGCATAAACTTTAAGTATTTGATTTTCAGCTTGATATTTTGTTAATCCATATTCGCTTATTGGATTACCTTTTTCTAATGGTTTATAGGGTTCATTTTTTCTTCCATCAAAAATAAAATCAGTACTAATTTGTAGAAATTTTCC
>MDTE01196211.1_pt1 | contig 18934 bp, 18 predicted proteins | sample 811231 | NCBI WGS metagenome assembly MDTE01 (sample SAMN05326651, study PRJNA326480) | marine metagenome | isolation source: seawater | place: Indian Ocean: Red Sea | collected 2010 | reverse complement strand
AGCAGCAAGTTTTAATCCAAGAAAAAGAACCTGACCTTTCTGATATTTATGAGCAATTACAATGCCTTGCTGCCAACGATGAGAGAATAGTTAAAGATTCTTTTGGGTGTAATTATAATCTAACTTGTAGCGATACGCATACTAAAGAGTGGCCGATTGGTAAGCATATCTTTGAGATCTTTAATCAGATCATATCTGGACATGGAAACCTCTCCGAACTAGGGATAGCGGATCCAGTTGCAGGTATCGAAGCCGACCCAAATGTGTGCAGTGGCACACCTTACCCAGACCTGCATATAACAATAAACCAGTCTGATGTTTTTCCAGACATATGCATAGAGCCTTGGAAGATTTGTGGTATTTGTGACCCTGATGGATGGGATCCGGGTGGTGCTGGCTCTTCAATTGCTGACGATATACGAGAAATTGTTTTGCGGATCGGTGGTGTCGCAGGTGTATCGCCTGGCGGTTCTCCAACCTACTGCCTTGGTCCTGCACTAGAGAGTGCTTGCTTTAATGCGATTAACAATAAGTCTCTCTCAGAAGCTATTGAGCTCATTGCTGAAGAGCTTTGTAATAAGTGTGAAGCTGCTTATGATCAGGTTTATTTAAGTGAGGATGGGGGTACTGTTAACAATGACCTTGTACTCGCAACTGAAACTTGCGACGGAACTCTTGAGTTTATTGCTGGTCCAAATATTATACTTACTGGTACAGCAGGTGACCCTGATCAAATTAAAATCGAGGCCACGAACTGGGTACCTACTGGGATTCTAGGGAATTTAAATGATGCTTATCATTTCCCGGACAACCCCTTCTTCCATTTTGGAATTATTGCGCTTGAAAATACCTATGAGAATGTTGTTGCAAACAACAACAATTGGTCAGCAGCTTGTGTGCCGAAACCTGGTGCTGGCATTTACCTCATGGACGATACGACTGAGCTGAAGAGTAAGTTGTTCGCTATAGTTAGTGATGCCAAGCTCAGCGGTAGTAATTATATTGATCCCAATGGTCCTACCTCTGCTTACTTTAGCGTTGGCGATCACTGGGGGCTTGAATCCCTTAAAGAGCAGCTTGCATCGGGAAATATTTCTCAGAGCGAATTCGACATGCAGTCCCGAGCCTGGGACAAGTACAAAGTAGTTCATACAGAAGACTCAATTTTTTATACCAAGCTAGTTAAAAACTATGATGACAATGTTTTCCTTCCGAAAACTGCAGGCTTTAATAATAATGGTTCGATTAACCCAGAAACAGGACTTCCTGGGCAGCCGCATCACGGTATCACCTGTCCAGATGAAGGAGCTATCTGGATCTCGGAAGGGCACGAAGCCACGAATCCTAATTTTCCAGCAGATCCAATTTTAGATGGTTGTGATAATCCGCTAGAAGCAGGACATCTTTACTACAGAATGCCAGGGGACGGGGCTGTATGGAAGCTCTCTGGCTGTGGTGGCGGTGGTGCAGGTGGAAATCTGCAAGACGCTTACGACTTCGATAAAGATGGCGATACTCAGGCTGACGGTGGTCGGATTATGTTGCGGCCTGATGGTGAAGCACAGAACCGTACGTTCTGGCTAATGCAACACAGCAACTTTATTACACCAGGCTTAGAAAGTGATTACTGGTACACACCTGGCCCTCCTTTTACTAGCACGGTCAGCTCACCTGTTGATCCAAATTGTCCATATTACATTCCCTGGTTTGCAGTTACCGACGAAGTAGGAACCAGCAACCCTGACAACCCAACTGGGCCTGTTGGCCCAGATGATGGTATTGACAACACTTCTATACTTGATCGCTTCTTCTCTATCCAGTACAGGGATCAATGTTTCATACCTTCTGAACCAGAAGGTTGCTGTTGCGATTTTGATGAGAATGGGAATCCTACTAATCCTCAGCAAGAATGGCTGTATGAGATCGGAGGTATTTGGAACTTACGTCCCCTCCAAGATTGTTACACCCCTCCAAATTGCGATTTCACTAATGCCATGTGGTGGCTTGACCCCAATGGTATACCAGTAGAACATACTGGAATTAAGACTGTACAGATATATGAAACTCAATGTTTTTGGGTTGACTTGTTTCCCATTTATGAAGATGAAACCTCAAACGATCCACAGACAAGTTACACCTGTTGGCAAGTGCAGGCTGGTGGTGATGCAGTATACCAAATAGATTATTCCTGCCAATGTGTTATTGACGTCGATGGTGTTCCAACAACCCATGTGTTGGTTAGAGATGTTACCCAAAACCCATATGCCGCTTTTGGTGCAGCATGGAGAATCGATGAAAGATGTCTCCCCTGTTGTGCTGATTTCGCTGACCCAAGCCAAATTTTTATGGCTCCGCTCTGGCACATGCCAGCTCCAAATACCCTTGTAGGCCAATCAACAGTTCCAGTGCCTTTAGGTGAGCATATGGAGTCTGTATATCCCGTTGATCCGCTAGAAGGTCCATTCGGACCAGTTATGTATGATCCCAATGGTTTGGGCACTCCAACTCATATAGTTCCTCCTGTTGATGTAAATGGTCCGTGTTATTGGGACCCCACTTTAAGTGGTAGCTGTGATGTTAGCGGCTTCTCACTTTTGGGTTACCCTGTCAATGTAAGTGGGGTTCCATTAGGCGGAACTCTTAACCCTCCTGGAAGTTTGGCTCGATTCGTTAGCGAAGACACCCTTGCTGCTGCAGGAATGGTCCCCGGAGATAAGTTTGGCTACTACGTAGATGATTGTGCGTGGGTTTCGTATGATTTGTTCCCGTCTACTCCCGAGATTGATTCAAGACTACTATTTAGCATGCGTTGTACAGAGACGCACGAGTACGAAGTTACTGAATGCTATTGGACAAACGATCATGTTGCATCTATGAATATGGCGGGTGAAAGATGGTACGACATGTATGGCCAACCTTGGCCTGGAAGCAAAAAATTCCATGGTCTTCTTGGCCCAGATGCTTCTTGCGATAGTTGGAGTCGTTATTGGGCTGCAGATTGTTATATTTTCCCGCTATGGGTTGTTCTTTTTGGAACTAGTTCTCAGCAATCTTCAATGAGAAATGCGGAGTATCGCGAAGAGTCCGCAAGAAAAGTTATGGCTAGGGACGACATGACCAAAGAAGAGGTCGCGAACGCACTTACACCAGGAGTTACATTTGTTAGATCTGGTGAAACAGGAGTTCATTTTTCTGACCAGTTTGCTGAACTGGACAATATTAAATTGCTTTCAAGAGCGATGGACACCAAGAGTTTGGACGACCTTGCTGTCAACTTGCAAATCTTTGTAGCACGTCTTCGAGACTATGTACTCTCTGACAGTTTTAGTCGCTCTCCTTTTGCAGCACAACCCTCCAAATTGCTAGACCCCAATGTGTTCCGGGATATGCTAATCCTAAACGCTCATCGAAAGGAGTTTGGTGCAGAAGAATTTGTTGGAGATGGCCTTCCGACCAAGGCAATGGTTTCCATGGAGAAGCCTCCTCAAGAAAGAGCTGAGTATCGTAATACTACCAGGAGCGGCGGTGATGGTGAATTCCTAGTTGGCTCAGTAATGGAGGATTGCGACTACTACATTTGGGCTGAAACTGTTCAAGATCCTGGTCAGCCGAATGAAGGTGAGTTCAGAATTCACTATCAAGGTGGAAATATTGGCCGTGATCTTTGTAGCTTACAAATCAAAACGAATGATCTTGGAGTTGATTTTGTTCCTGCGGGTGATGACATCTCCTCCGTTATCGGTGGAGATGCTGCGAACTGGAATAAGATTACTAACTTAACACTTGTTGGAGAGGATTTATGGGGAGTCGCATGCCCAGGCAGCCCTTCGTGGCCTGGCTGCTTGTCTGCTCCTGCCAATCCTTCACTGTTGATATCGTGGAAGGTTCAAACTGCTGGCGGGGGTAATCTCCCAAGCGCTGTTATTGATATTAGAGATTGTGTCCTGCACGTTAAAAACGAGCAAGGTGAAAATGGCGGTGGTATTGTTGTAAACAATAGCCCTCCACTTTGCCCTCCGACTGTTGAAGTTCAATGTTGCAATGCAAACGGAAATGCATTGCCGAACCAAGACATATATCTTAACACAAGGGTAAATTATAACGGCGAAACACTTCCTCTGATTGAAATCTGGTTTAACACGCCTGATCCAAACGGAGTTTTTGCTGAAGGTGTGCATTCTTTTGAAACAATAGTTGATTGTTTTGATCTTAGAGATGCAGGCGGATATACGATTTGGCAGGATTGGTACGATCCCAACACTGGAAATGGTTGTATTTTCAATGCTGTAGGCCGTCCCTCCTGGGGATCGGTTGATGATATTGTTGGCGGTGAAGCATTCAACAATGACTGGTTCTTTGAGATAGACAATACAGTTGGATCACAATCTCAGTTCTTGATTAAGGGAACAAGAGTAGGCCCATACGTATTGTCTGATTGTATTCCACCTACAGATGGAATGGCTTCATCACCTTGTGAACCCGATTATGACGGAGCAACAACAGAGCATACGCTTCTTGTTGCACTAACACCTGGCAACAATACAATTCACAACAGCACGACTTGTTACGGTATTCCATTCCAAAGCAATTCTGGGCACCCAATGCTTGAAGCATGTTCTGCTTGTGCATGTGTGCTTAATGATCCTTGTCCGTCAGGTTATGGAATCCCCACGCATTGCTGCGGATGGCACGAGGACACCAGCCCGCCTGCTGCCGGAAGTGAGCTTGTGTTCAAGCCTATTCCTGGCAATTATGATGGTCAAAATAATCCGACCTCAATCGACATATACATGTCATTGAATCAAAATGTTACTTGGGATGAAATCAGTGTTGTTGAATTCACTTTAGATACTACGTGCTTAATGAATGCTGATGGTACGTCTGGGACAATCCCACCCCCCATCGATCCAGCAGATCTCGTAGCTGGAGCTATAAAGTTCTGTGATTGGCAATACTCTATCAATCCAATAGCAAACACTAACAAAGTACAAGTTATTGCTTGGGTAGATGAAAATTCAAGCTGCCCTTGCATACCTAAGCCTGATGTTTCAATCAGCCCGTGCAGTCGAGATATGTCGGATAAGGTGCTGCTTGCATCTTTCCAAGTACATCCTTTTAATCCTGTAACTTCCAGTAGCTGCATAATGGAGTACCCGGTTCTTACCGGATGTGATGCATGTTCATACTGCCCTGCTGAACCTGAATGTACTCGTGGTATTTGCTGTTTAGATCAGCCGAACCCATCTGTACCTGGAGATTGCACCCCTTGGCCCAGTGTTCATTTTTGGCAGAGTCCTGCATACTTTACTTGTATGCCACTTGGATGGGCTCCAAATACCTGTGAGCAAGAAGGTGTTGTTTGGGTCGGAGCTAAGAGCGTAACTGCTGCTACTGGTAGCGGCAGTTTCTCTAACCAGCTTTCTGGCGATGTTACTGCGGAAGAGAATTGTACGATATATTTCAGGGAGCCTGGAAATGGTGCAGTACATGATCTGACCGCCGGTTTGGCGAGCGGCGGGTCTGTTGGAATGGAGCGTTTTACTAGATTTAATGCTGGAGCGCTAGACGAAGGTCTCGGATCAGGCGGAACTATTGTTCCCGCAGATAAGTCTTACCTCGCAGGTGTCAATGACAACTTTAAGCTATACGGTTTAAATGGCATTGAACTGGTTACTGAAGATGCAGTTGATGCTAACGGTATTCCAATATTGCCTGGAAACGAGAACGCAATCGGCATTCGCGTATACACGCCCCCGAATTACCCTTCTACTACATATGTTCAGGCATACCCACATAGCTTTGAGGTAACGTTTAGCTCAACAGCCTCTACCGGGTACCAAAGTGCTGTACCGCCAATTACTGGTAGTATTATTACTGCTTTTGGAAACAAGATGGTGGCTATGTATGATAGCCAATATCAAAACCAGGGAGTCCTAAGGGAACTTGATACCCTCTATATCGGTGCACTTGATGAGGCAAATGGCGCTATGGCTATGGTGCACTACAATAATGCTAACTCTGATTCTGACAGTGAGCATCACTTAGCCTTTAGCACTCTTAGTGTTGCTCCAAGTGTTGATTCTACTGTTATGGCTTTCAATAGAGCTAGCCATGGCGGTGTTGAGCTTAGCTTTAATTCTAATGAGATCTGCTTAACTGATCTTAAAGATACGCCTACTGATTGTGGCCTTGAGCCAAACATGGTTCTCACGACACAGGGTAGTGGCGATTGCTGCACTTTAGAGTGGACGCATAAGACACAGGGTGTCAACGTTGGCGCTGGTACAAATATTATTAAAGCAGCCAACCAGAATTCATTAGACGGAAACTCAATTGAAATACGCAGCATAGAGCAACATGATGTCGCTCAGGATCCATTCAAATGTATTCAGGCTTTAACGCCTGATCCAGATATGGTTACCTTACGCCTCCAGGGCTATCTTGGTGGCAATGGAAATGCTTCCTGCCTCTTAGATGTTGACCCAGCAATGGCACCGACAAACGGACATGTGCTTACTTGGGATCAAAATACTTCTCAATGGACTTCAAGTCCTGGTACCGGTGGCGGCGGAAGCATGGCTTTCTTCGTTGAAGATAGTGAGTCTACCCCCAACCAAGCTGTAATAACAGATCAAGAAACTCTTAAGTTTGCTGGCACTGGATCGGCTAGCGTGTTGTTTGATGCCGCTAGCCAAACCCTTACAGTTGATGGGTCGAATACGTTCTGTGGTGGCCTTGTTGAGCTTTATGATTCTGTCCAAGGTACCAAGGTCGCTAAGTTTGATGGTGATATCGATGTTACAGGTGTCATAGATCCAACAGCCATTGTTCTTAAGGTCGTCACCGATGCACCAGCAGCTGATGAAGAGGGAGCTGGACAGCTCTTTGTTAAGGACGATCATCAGCTTTACTTCAGAATCAATGGTACCGAGATTTCTCTCGGTAGTGGTTCTGACGACCCAGAAGTAGATCCAGTCTTTGTGGGGTCTCCTGCAAGTGCTATCCTTTCCGAACATATCGCAGCTTGGCACGAAGCATTCGGCTGGGGCGATCATAGTGCAGAAGGTTACTTAGTTAGTACTGGAGTACTTAGCTCTCATACAGATGTTTCTGAATCGGCTCCTGCTACTGGAGATGTTCTTAAGTGGAATGGTTCCCAGTGGTCTCCGATGGAAGATGCTTCAGGAGGTGGCGGAGCCTTCACAGTTACTGGAGATGCAGGAACTACGACAGTAGAAAGTGGTGACGTTCTTATAACTACCGGAGATACAGGTGATAAATTTGGTGTTAAAACTGTTGTAGGCAATGATACGCTAGTTATCAGCGGTGATGAAGAGCAACACTGGGGTCAATACCATAGTCTCTATCAGGCTTTGCCTGTCTTCAGTGGGGATGAGGAAGAATCAGGCCTTAATTGCACCTCTGGAGGTGATAACGCAATTTGGGTAGAGGAAGTAAGTTCTTCAGGTTTCTATGTTGTTGCATATAACACTAATGCACCTCAAATTGGCGGATATAGCTTTACCATTCCCGGTGTAAACGATAGCCTGAATCAAGATTCGATAACCGGAGGTATCGCTGGAGAATATGGGCTTGAGATTGCTTATGCGAATGATACATTTAATGTCTTTGGCCTCGCTGGCCAATGTGTAGCATGTGATGCAGAGCAGTGTCTCGTTCCACTCTTCTTCTTTGTTGCTGCTCCTGGTCAAAACTTTAATGTAACAGATGTAACTATAGCAGATTGTCAGGGGCAAGATCTTGGGTTTGTAGGTGGCAGTCCAGAGTGCTTTATCAACAAGGGTATGATCCTAAGAATTGATAGAGAAAATGGCGCTCGTGTGCTAACCAACGGTGTCTCGCAGCACTTCTATGAGCCAGATTCTTGCATGATTGCGAAGGAGACAGTTGCCCTTGGTGAACCCTGCCCGGCATATTACAACGGTCGAGCTCCCGTGCTTGTTAAGGGTCCAGTACAGCCTGGTGATAAGATTTTTGCCCATCCGATGTTCTTTGGGCTTGGAATCTCTGAAAGCAATTCATTCTTTAGTCAGCTTAGACAAGAATACCCAACGAAGATTATTGGCTGGGCAGAAAGAGCAGACCAGCATGGATCTGAGCAAATGTGTGAATTAATTGAGTGTCATCTCACCTTCGACGGTGGCTATGACGCTTTTCAGAACGGTGAAGCTGGGTATACTTTTAAGAGTGAGCGCGAGCTCTTCAATCAGTTTAATATAAATCCCGATAGTATAACCAAGGCTGAAATTATACAAATGGCTACGGCAATGGGGATGGACCAAGAGCCCTATAACGTGAACTTCAATCAAAATAAAGATCCTTTGATTGATAGCATTCAATATGCTCTAGTAACTCAAAAGCTCCCCATGTTTGAGAACATGTACACCTGGCTTGATATATACTCTCCAGAGGCTGGGATGCAAGATGTGTTAAACGGTAATGTTAGATTTACTGATGGCAGTTATTATTATATTAATGACCTATTTATAGCGCCTCACATGGCTTATTACAGTAGCAATGATGCTGTTGCTACTGTTAATGAAGTTGGAATTATAAGTTATCATTCGGCTGGAACAGTAATCATTACTGCAGAATTTAGACCAATGGGTAAACCACTAGGGAGCGCTACTAAGAGCATCACGGTTAAAGAGTCATCTTAAAATGGGGAGAGATAAGTGCGAAGGAAACATCGAGCGAGGAATGTTCTTCGACCCTCAGCGGTCTTACACCAACAAAGAGATGTAAAACTTGCTGGTAGAAAAGGTCTATTTTCTACCAGGTTTTACAATGCTCTGAAAGATAACCCGACTGCAGACATATGCATTACACGTAAAGTTGGAGGTATTGGCGATGTGCTGATGATGACACCAGCTTTACGTGAGCTCAAGAGGCGCCTGCCAGGCCTTAACTTAACTGTGGGCGTTGATCGCCATACTACATATGGCGATATTTATTATGAGCTAGTTAAGAATGCGCCTTTTATTGATAATATTGTTGATGCCCGGCATGTAGATAGAAAGAAGTTCTATCGTTGCATAGATATTTCCGCTGTTTGCATACCTTATGAGCGAAAAGCCCTTCCCTCCAGGAATAGAATAAATCTTTTTGCCAATCACCTAGGTCTTCAAAAGCTAGAAGATACTCTACCCTTTTATGAGGTGTCTCCTGAAGAGCGGTTGTGGTCAAAAATATTTTATAAAAAGAATTTTAATCCTACTGGACCAGTGATAGCCCTTCATACTGCTTCAAATGAAGAGAAGAGATCCTGGCCCGTACACCAGATGTTGAAATTTATAAGGTACATGAAACACCATGTACCTGCTGTTCAATTTCTTGTATTAGATCAAAATATGGTTTACCCAGATTGGAATTCAATTGAGGGTGTAGTAGCTCTCAAGAGTTCAACAATCCGAGAAATGGCTGCTCTTATAGAGCAGTGTGCTATGTTTGTTGGGCCTGATTCAGGCCCTATGCATATAGCCGGTGCTTTAAGAAAAAAATCAGTTATAGTATTTGGTTCAATTCCACCTGAAGCGCGATTAAACCATTATAAATCTCATGTTGGCGTTAGGATGGATGAGTTAAAATGTATAGGTTGCTGGTATGCCCCCTGTCCCTACGATATCAAGTGTATGAAGAAGCTTGAAGGCGGTAGAGTTGGGAAGGTGGCATTAAGCCACCTTAAAGAGGCGGTTTAATGAGACATGTTAAGGCAAAAATATTTCTTCGAAGGATGGAAACTTTGAGCAAAAGACGGCCAGTAAAAACTTCAGGCAATCCACAGTGGCCGAGCCCCACTCACAAAGCTTTGATAAAAGCACCGAAGAAACCCTTGCCACCCCCCAGAGGGATTCGTCCTTTTATCTTAACATGCGACAAGAGGCTTGATGAGTTGGAAAAGTTTGTTACCAATTATGAAAAAATAGCATCTTCTTTATTAGATCCAGTTCTGATAATAGATGATAGAAACGAAAAGGTTCGAGAACGCTATCATGAGCTTTTATTAAGGCTGAAACCCTTTGCCACAATAGCTCAACCACGCTACAAAGAGAATGATTTTGAAAATCTTCAATATTTTATGATTAAAGATTTTCCCAAGTGGGCATTACATTATTCAGATAATGATATAGTTTTTATGGAAGATGATATTGTCTTATCTTCTCAATTTCCTTCCGCTATTAAGAAAGCCTCTCAGTATTTACAGATAGAGCCTGATTTTATTACCTTTTATGCCCGGAGCAAATACAGTCGACTGAAAAGATATCCTGCTTACCACTTCATGACTCCATTCAATGGTAATGAGTATTATGGAAACATCTGTGTACTTTTCAAGAGAAGGGTACTGGAAGATCTTAAAGCCAACTGGAAAAAATTACTTTCCTGGCCTCCAGGATGGGACCTAAGGTGGGGCAGATACTTGCAAAAAAATCAGTACCGAATGTATGAGACAAAAAAACACTATGCCAATCATGCGATTGGCAAGTCTGCTATTAGCGGAAAGCATAAGGCGGAACGTGATGAAACACACTATCAAAAATAAAACGATCACTGTAATAATCGCTGCATTTCGAGCAGAGTTTTATATAAAAGAGACAATTGAGTCTATATTGTCTCAGACTCTTCCGGATGGTTGGAGGCTGCAACTTATAGTCGGTGTTGATGGCTGTAAACAAACTAAACTAGCTCTAAGCAAGCTGAAAGATTCGCGTTTACATAAATATATGATGACTAAAAATATGGGAACTTACACCACCTTTAATACAATGATGAGGTATGCAGAAGGAGATATCATCCTTAGGTTTGACGCTGACGACGTAATGTATGAGGGTATGCTTTCTGCAGGTATTGAGGAGGTGCTAAAGGGTCGCGGCCTTATACAATTTAAATGCAAAGAGTTTCCTAAAAGCTCTTATATTCGCATCCCGCACGGGATCCTTATGTTTACGAGAGAAACTTGGAATAAAGTTGGAGGCTTCCAGCCTTGGAGATGTGGCGCCGACACCTACTTCATACAGGCTGCCCTATACTTTTCCTGCTCCAGAAAGATACTAGATAATAAAGTTTATTTTGGCGTTAGAAAAGGTCCTAACACCTTAACCTCAAGCAAGAAGACAGGTTTTGGATCTCCTTACAGAAAGAAGATACAGTCACAAGTACACAAAGGTCACAACAGTAAAGTCTCTTATCAAGGCGTCCCTCTTGGGGCGAGATGTGTCAGGATATGAAGAGTCAACCTAAAGAATACTACAAGTCAGTTCACACTCCAAAAAGCATTCTAAAGTTTTGGTCTGGTACTTATAAGCTTAGAAGTGACATTTTATTTGAAGAGCTTGAAGATATGCTTCCCGAGGAAATTCATGTTCTAGATTTAGCTGCGGGTAGCTCTTATATGGCTGAAAAGTTTTTAGAGCTAGAGAATCTGAAGAGCTATACTTGGAATGATTTCAATCCAGTGTTAATCGATGTAGTAAAAAGTAGGGTTTCCGATCCAAGATTTGTAATAGATAGCTTTGATGCTGAAGATAAAAAAATAGACTTTTCTAAATTTAACGTATTTATATGTGTAAGTTTAGAACATTTGGTTAACGATTTTTCCATATTAGAACGACTGCCAGAGGGTTGTGTCATAGGCATATGTAGTCCTAATTTTGGCGGTGAAGAACATGTTCGTTTCTTTAGCCGTTTTTCGAAGTTTAAGAAGAGATATAAATACTTAATGGATGTTAAGGGTGGCCGAAGTATCAAGCATAGTGAAACTCGAACTAAGTTTATTCTTTATGGGAAGAGGAACAAGCGAATGAGAAAGAGCTCATGAGCTATACAAAAGAGCATGTAAATAATTTCCATAAGCGTGGGTATTATAATTATCTTTGCTCTAAGGAGTTTAGCCCAGTTTATAAATATGTTTCACAAGAGATTATTTCTAGCGGCGCCAAAACTGTTCTTGACATAGGCTGCTGGAACGGTATGTTCTGTAAAGAATTGGTTGGTGGAGGCTATGCTGGAGAATATCTTGGCTTTGATCTATCAGATAAAGCTATAGCTGAGGCGAAGCGAACTTTCAGTGATCAGAATATTCAATTTGTTTCTCGGAGCTGGGAGGACCCTCCCCTATCGAACAGATTCGATGCAATATATGTTGGTGGTGTCTTGTATTATATTAAAGATAAAGCATCTTTTTTAAATAATTTAATTGGCTCCTATGAGCCAAGTTTGATTGTCGTTCAGGATTTGGTAGCCACTGATTGTAGTATCATTGAAGAGATTTATGATTCAGTTAAAACAAAATATTTTACCCTTGATTTGAATGCGCATAAAGATCCCAAAAGGAATAAGCGCCAAGTTAAGAGCATACTAATAAGGTAAAAGTTATGAAATTCAATTTTAAATGCACCATGTGTGGCAACTGCTGCAGGCAAGACGGCTATGTTCTCTTAGAGAAAGGAGAGCCAGAGCGTATTGCAGCGTTTCTTGATATCACTCCTAAAGAATTATCGAGGTATAACGTACAAGCAGTTGAAGAATTGAAAGAACATGCTATAATAATAACAGATGGTAAAGGTTGTCCATTTTTGAAGGATAATCTTTGCAGTATTCAAGATGTAAAACCCAAACAATGCTCTGATTTTCCTTTCTGGCCTGAGGTTTATACTTCTCAAGAGGCTCGAAATGATATACAATCTTATTGTCCTGGATTTGAAATTATCCGTGATTAAAAATCATTAAAGTTTATAGGTGTAAGAGAGAGAGAAGTTGATATCAGCCATAGCTCAAATTGTATTAGCTTTTGTGTATGCGAATTTCGTTGAATGGGCTTGGCATAAATGTATATTTCATGGCTTGGGTAAGAATAAGTATAGCATGCATAGCTCACATTGGAGAGAGCATCACAGAGATGTAAGAAAACATTGTGGGTTTGACTTAAATTATAAGAAACCTATTGGAGCGCCTGGCGGGCCTACAGAAGAAATAGTTCAGTTAACAGTAGGAGCGCTTTTGCATTTGCCTCTTGCATATTATTTTCCTGTATTTGTAGCAGGTGTATGTGTGCATGCTTTAGTGTATTTTTTAATACACAGAAAGTCTCACCTAGATATTGAGTGGGCTAAGAAATATGTACCTTGGCACTATGATCATCATATGGGAAAGAACCAAGATGCAAATTGGTGTGTTACTTTTCCTTTTTGGGACCATATACTTGGAACAAGAGAATATTATCTCAAAGGTCGTGAGAATTGATTGATAAAAAACAACAAAGAATTATGTTAATGAGCCAATGTTTGGATCGACATGAGCCGAAACACATAGTCAAACCATTGCATATATTCTGGTCTCTTTACCCTGTGTTCTTTTATTGGGCTTGGTATGATTTGGTGATGTAAATGAGAATACTTATTAACGTTCCCACCTACAACAGGAAGAAAACTGCTGAGGTGTGTCTTGCAAATTTATACAAATATAAGCAAGATTGTACCGTGCATGTTTATAATGACTGGTCAACTGAATATGACAATGCTTTCCTAGAGCCTTATGCTGACAAGGTTTTTAAGCTGCCTGAATCTAGTTTAAGAGTAGTTAAGAATGAAGAAAATAAAAACGGCATGGGAGTACAGCACTTACGTTGGTACCAATTAAGAAATTTTTTAGATACAGATTATGATGCCTTGTATTTGACTGATGCTGACGCTATCCACGACCCCTCCTATGTAAATGTTTTAAAACACCTACCAAATAGCCACCCCATTTCTCTTTATGCTAGTAGGCGTAAGGGGTTTCAGCCAACTCGCACAAATACCTATTTCTCAAAGTATGTTGGAGGTATATCAGTATTTTTTACCAGAGAAATGGTAAGATGTATTGTCGATGAGTTAAACAGAAGAGAGGTAGACCCTTCCTATGCTTGGGATTATCATGTCTTTGAATATCTTAATCAAAAAGTACGAGTTACTAGTACCTGTTATGTAGAGCATTTGGGTGCTGGAGGGCTTCATAGCGGTGCCAGAGATTGGAATCATGATCGAGCACAAAGTCCTACAAATTACTTGCAAAGATTAAGAGATCCGGCTATTGCTTATATCGAAAATAGAGGACAAAAACCGAGGATATAATATGCGTATATGTTTTGATTTAGATGAAACCCTTTGCACCGGGTATCCCTATGAGGATTCTAAACCAATTTTAGAATCTATTGCAGTAGTCAATCGCCTTAAAGCTAATGGGCATGTTATAATTATCCACACAGCAAGAGGAATGAGCTCGAAGCAAGGTAATATTGGTAAGATAGTTAAAGATATAGGCAAGCTTACGCTTGAACAATTAGATAGCTGGGGTGTAGAGTATGATGAGATCGTGTTTGGAAAACCCAGCGCAGATTTTTATATAGATGATAAAGCTATAAATGCAGCTTTAATGCCACAACTGGAAAAAATATTAAGGAGTAGGTTATGAGTGATGAAGTCAAAGAACTAGCAGAATCTCTCAATCAACAAAAATTAGATATCGTTGGCTTCGAATTTCGAGTCGACAATTTAGAGAAACAATTAGGTAGCACTCTTGGAATGTTAGAGAAACTAGATGGTAAAATGGATAACATCTTAGATAAATTATCAGTCCAGAGTGAACAAAATGCGCTAGCTGCCCAAAAGCTAGATGTAGTCAGTAGAGACCACCATGCTCTTTTAAGAAGAGTTGAGGTGTGTGAAAGAAAACTTGTAGACGTTCAAGTGAGCGTTGCTAAAAAAATAGCTTATGGAGCCGGTGGCGGAGCAATGGTTACCGGATTGGTACAGCTAATAAAAATGATGGGGTAATTTTATGGCCTTTAATATAACTGAAGATCAGTACAAGACTCTTATCGCTAGACTCTATGCGCTAGAGGAGAACCACAACAACATAGCTATTGCAGTGGGTAATTTTTCTACCATAGAGCAACTTCAAGAACTCTTAGTTTTGATAAAAACAGATATGGATGATTTAAGAAATAAGGTGAGTGCACTAGAGGATCGGGTGACTTCTATTGAAGAAGAGCCTCTAGATTAATATGAACCAAGAGAAGATAGGCATTATAGGGCAGGGGTTTGTTGGTTCTGCTATACGAGAAGGCTTTCTCTCACGCTCTAGTATTGAAATAGAAACTTTTGATCTAGAGAAAGAGTGTACCGCTGTGTCCACTACTTCTGTTGCACAGCTTTGCGACATCATCTTTATTTGCTTACCTACACCACAGGCTGAAGATGGTAGCTGTGATATCTCTATCGTTGACAGTGTTCTGTCTTTAATTGCTGTAGAAGCAGAGCGTTTGGGTGAACAGAAGATTGCTGTTATCAAATCTACTTGTACCCCTGGCTCCACTAAGAAATGGAACGAGAAATACAATTCTAAAGGGCTGAGTATTGTTTTCAACCCCGAGTTCTTAACAGCTAGAACAGCCGAAGAAGATTTTATAAATAGTGATAGAGTTATTTTGGGGGGAGATAGCAAGTCTACTTCGGTAGTGGCGGAGCTCTATAGAACTATTTTTGACTGTCCTATTGTTGAAACTGATTCAACTACAGCTGAGACAGTAAAGTATATTACAAATACCTTCTTTATGCTGAAGGTAATGTACTTCAATGAGCTTCACGACCTCTGCGAGAAGATGGGCTTAGACTATAGTAAGGCTGTTGATATAGCCTGTTTGGATTGGCGAATTGCTTCCTCACACACACTGGTTCCCGGCCCTGATAAAAAGTTTGGGGTTGGCGGAGCCTGCTTGCCTAAGGATGTTAGTGCACTAATTAGTTTTGCGGAGTCGTTAGACTCAGATTTTTCACTGCTGAAAGCAGCTTCCAAAAAGAACAGCCAGGTAAGGGATAAAAAAGGGGCCCCGTAGGGCCCCTGTATTACCATCTAGCTTTGCTCGCAAGAGCATCTAATACCTCTACATCATCTTGGTACGTAAGCTTCCATAAGGTCCTCATATCGCCTCTCACAATGTGAGGCTTTATGCCATGTACCTCATGCATTAGCATAGTATCGTCCAATGCATTGGTAATTGAGGTCTTTCGGTGAGCTTCTTTAAGAAGTTTTGTATCGAACACCTGTAGGTTCTGTATAATCGACATCCTGTTGGGCAGAAGATACTTATCATTCTGCCTGTCGTATACTGGTGTCTCTACATCCAAGCCGTAGGTTACGGATGGGTGGTCGATTTCTAAAAGACGTTGAACATCTTCCTCTTCAACAAGAGGTCTTACGATTTCAATAATGACTACTCGGTCACTGTTGATTGAAGCAAGACCATTTCTTACTGACTCTTGTCTAGTGTTACCACCATCTACGTCTAAGCCTACACAAACTACATCTTGTGATATGTTCTTAGCCAGGTTGTAAGAGATTTGCCAAAGCATTTTACTTCGCCAAGCGAAGTACTGCTTTTCCATGCCAAAGCGCTTACCTTCTCCTGCTGCTAGAACAAGACAGCTGGTATCCATTTGTTTTTATTTCAATCCTTAAAGGGGGCCGTAGTTGAAGTGTTTCCTGCAAAGGATTGCATTAACCTTCTGATATCATCTTCAATTGGATCGGTCATGTCAGAGATATCTACGTCATCTACGGTAATATCATTTAGATAAAATTTTAGGGCATCAATCTTCTTTGTAAGATTTTCAACTTCTTTTATTTTAGCCCTCTTCTGTTCTTCTAGTTTTAGAATAGACGGTTTCAATTTATCCATCTTGTAACCTCTTATATCCTTTTCCATTTCTTGATATGCTTCATCGCATTCAGGGCATTCATCACTGTCGGGTACATAAAGCCATTGAATATTCTCGTCATCATCTTCAAGTTCGTCTTCTTCTTCGTAGTCGAGCTCTAGCTGATGACTGTCTTTAAATTCAACTGGCAGGTCCTTCCCGTCCCAGAAAGCTTCATCTACATCCAATGTATCAACATCTTCACTTGAGAGATTGGCTTCTGGAAATGGATTGCCTCCCTGCCATTTTGGCTGCCCTGGCTTGTCCTTCTTTGGAGCTGGGACAGTTGGCGAGGGTCTGGTAGACCTGGGCTTTGCAGGTGATTTAGGCCTCTGCGTTTTGCCAGACTGTTGCCTGCGCTTCTTGCCTTTGCAGCTTGAACAACCCATTGCTTACTCCTTACTGAAAAATTTCTTCTTCTCAGACTTTTCTTTCAGCTTTTCTTTTAGCTCTTTAACTTCTTTGGTTAGTTTCTTTACTTTTGCATCGCTCTTAGCGAGCATAGTAGCCAGTTTCTCTGCCTCCATACCCGCGCTAGCTTGCTCTCTAAGACTATCTACTTCCCTCTTGAGTCGTAGTAGTTCCATATGCGTTTTTCTATGATCTAGCTTTCCCATTATATCTTTCCTTTAAAATGTAGGTGGCCTAAAAGGAACAAGTTCCACGTAAGGCGTCCAATCTTCACTTTCTGGAGTGAAAGTTTTCTCTGTGTCAATTACAGTGCTAATACCTTCTTTATCGACGGTAACTGCAACTAAATGGTCAGTCATAAGGACATCTGCAATGCGCTCTGCAAGCCATCGCTTTCCGCGAATCTCCCACTCAGCATTCTTAGTTCTCGAATCGAAATCCACAACTCTAGTGGTCTTCGTCTTTCGCTTTGAGGGGTCCTCACACAATGAGATTGTGCAGGTTGTCCAATGTCTGCAATGGCGTAGCCAATTGAAGACAGCTGTAGGCAGATTGCCTTCAGATAATTCTGACGTGAGATTTTTTCCACCAGGAATAAATCTCTTGACTGGGGCAGCCAGCTTGGTGCCCTGAATCTTTTTAACTAGAGCTTGCTGATTGGATATACTATTAGGACCGCTCAGTTGCTCTATAGCGTCTGTTTTATTAAGTGCCATATCTTTTTTTCCTCATTATATAGATTTCTTCTATGAATTTTAGTTAGTTCGGATCTGTGTACTGACGAGTAACCTTCTCTTATCATATAGAATAGATAAGATTGCCATTTATTAAGTCCTTTATCTATCTTCTTCAACAATAAAAAATCTGGTACAATTTCTACTATCTGTACTTCTAAATTTTCCTCTATGTCTGCATGATACAATGCTTCTCTTCCTAGGAGTCTTAGAGTATACCTCATGTGATGGTATATACCTAGTTTCAAATCCTTAGCTACAATATATTCTATCATCTTAGCGTTTGCAAGTGTAGGAACATACCTGAATTTTCTTATTCTTTCAATGAAAATGTATTGTAACTCTGAGATTATATCAGAGTTGACTTTAATCCATTCTAGCCATAAGTCAATGTATTCTCTTGCTTTTTCAGGCTCCGGAGAGAGTAGCTTGCAAAGTGTGATGTACGATATATCGTCCTTCTCTACCGTGGTAGAAAGAAGACACTTCCAATTATCAAACACTGGCTGCATCATCGATAAGACAGTACTTAAGTCAGATGTTTTGTCTTGTACGCACTTAATCCATTCTTGAGTAAACTCTTTTGGTGTAATGTCTAATGCTAGAGGGCGTGTGTTTGTTGGAAGTGTCTTATACATTGTCTTATCATTAGTCTTTGGTATCCATTGCTACATACGAATTAAAAAGTTTTATCCAGTCATCCAATAACATAGTACAAAGAATTGGCTTTCTAAGGTCTTTTGTTATTGCTACAGGTATCTTACCATTAGCTTCCGAGTCATTGATAGCTTGTTCGAGTGCAGCTTTTATGTTGCACCGCTTGTGATTCTTAGCCTCAATGTGTATATACTCGATTTCTACGTCTGATACTTCTGCTCCTCCTCCCCTTGTCTGGGCTAAACCTCGCTTTGCAGATAACTCTGTCTTTTCAGCTAGGTAGTTGGCTAGACTCCTTTCAAAATTGGCGCCTTTTCTTCTGGCGCCAGCACCACGTTTGGCCATAATTTACTCCATGTCTATTTTCATTTTCTTTTT
>MDTE01094723.1_pt1 | contig 18940 bp, 21 predicted proteins | sample 811231 | NCBI WGS metagenome assembly MDTE01 (sample SAMN05326651, study PRJNA326480) | marine metagenome | isolation source: seawater | place: Indian Ocean: Red Sea | collected 2010 | reverse complement strand
CAGACATTCCCATGACTAACGCCCCACCCAAACAAATCCACCACCCATAAAATATACGAATTTTTCTCATATATTTAATCCCACATACCAATTTACTTTGGTCAAAAAAATGAGATATTTAAACTTGGCAGATTTTGCAGGGCCATGATTAAGAAAAACATAATACTTAAGATCATTAAAAGACATCTAACGCAGTGTAACATCCTCCCAAATCATGGTAATCAAATAGACGATAGTGGCTACAAACCGGGAAATTACTAAGTAAAAAACCCAAATCGCACATTATGAATGGTTTTCTATCCAATTCCATAGAACACTTATCTTATTTTGATCTGATTGAATGTCCGGATCTAAAACACATCGGCAACTTCTCGTATATGAACCTATGGTCTGGAGATCAGTCCTATCGAACTTCCATTTCCACTCAGACCCATCAGCTGTTCTAAACACATCCTGACACAACTGTTTCGTTACTGGTACTGCCCTGTAAAACCTCTGCGACCAAGAAGAGCCCCCGAAAAGCCAAAAACTGTCCCATAAAGCGGAATCTGAATCACCCCTTCTCACATGAGCGTTGACGGAGAAACGTTCCCGTACTTGTCTTTCAGGGGAATGCCTTACAGAAGTTATTATTTCATCTACGTGGATAAAGCCCGGGAAATAGAAACCGTACTCTCCTGTTGCTGACCCTTCTTTCCAAAGTTCCATTCTTGATATAAAAAGAAGATAATCTCCCCTTGAAACATTGCGCAAAGACATCGCCCGTGAATTGAAATCACAATTATCTCCGTAGGTAAAAGTATCGAACTCTGGGTCGTTATGCGTGGTACAATCCTTTCGGTTTTCAGGAACATACTTCAAAATATCCTGTTGTGGGTCATAGAAGGATCTTAGTTGACGATATGTGATTCCTAAAGTCTCCGGTAAGCGCCTGTCTTCTGGAATTGGCAAGAATTCAAATGTTCTGTCTTCAAATATTGGCGAGCAAAACCCGTGAGAAGCATTAGTACCAACATTAACCAGAAAAATTCTTCCGCTCATTTCAGTCAGCTTCCCGCTGGCTGATGTCTTCTGCACAATTTTCAATCGCTGAATTTATCTCATTCAAAACATCTTTCTCCGATTCCTCTCCCAAGGCTTTCGTCAAGGAAATTAAAGAGTTTTTTCCACCTATTTGCCCAAGAGCCCAAGCAGCGTGCATTCGAACTAAAACTTCGGCTTCGCGTAAAGCTTTTTCAAGTGCCGGTATCGCCCTCGGATCCTTATTATTACCAAGTGCCACACAAGCATTTCTCTGCAATCCAACTCTTTTGGCCCTTTTTACGGGGCTATTCCGAAAAGTTTCACTGAAACTTTTCTGGTCCATGTTTAATAGTGGAATAAGCTCAGGCGCTGAAAATCCTGACTTTTTTTTGAAGGAACCCATATTACCTTTCTTGGCTTTCAAATTAACAGGGCAGACGTCCTGGCATATATCACAACCAAACACCCAATCACCCATAAGAGGCCTTAAAGGCACAGGGATTGGACCTCTAAGTTCAATAGTTAGGTAAGAAATACAACGTTCATTGTCTATGGTGTATGGAGCAACTATGGCTCCAGTTGGACAATCGTCTATGCATCTCACACAATTTCCGCATGTCTTCTTTAGAGGGGTATCTTTCTTAAGCAATAGGTCTGTTATAACCTGGCCGAGAAAAACCCAAGATCCGTGGCTGGGAGTCAATATATTTGTGTTCTTTCCAAACCAACCAACTCCAGATCTAAAAGCAGCTGCCCTGTCATTCATGGGACCATCGTCAACGAAAATACGGGTCTTTACCGGAAACCCTGCAATATCATCCAATCCTGAACAAAACTCGCGTAATTTATTTTTCAACACCTGGTGATAATCATCGCCCCAAGCGTAACGAGACACTTTCCCTCTTAGAGGGCCTATTTCATCTGATTCGTCTACCTTATAACTCGTGGCCACGGAAATTACCGATCTAGCCCCAGGAAGAAGTTCCGTAGGTCGATTCATCTTTTTAACCCTTTCTTCCGTATACCAAGGCAACCCGTCCATGTAACCGCTACGGATACGCTCCAGTGCAATAGCTTCATCTTCAAGAAAGGGTTCCGCATCTGTGATTCCTACCAAGTCAAACCCCAAAGACGTAGCATATTTCTTTATAGAAGTCTCCATTTAAACTCTCCAAATACACCGTCAACGCAGCGAGATGAGACTATGTTACTTCCCAACATTGACACCTAAGTAGAACGCCCATTATCATCAATTTATCTTAACGCTTTTAAGGGTTCAGTAAACATTAATTTGAAAACCGTGATGGTAATTTCTCAATTTAACGATATTAGGTTCAAATTGTGACGTCACGGTTTTTTGATTTAAGTCCATGAATTAAAAAGGTACTTGGATTGCCAGTCAAAAATAAACCATTGATCTTGGCTATTTCTGTATCACGTCTTTCTGAAGCTAAAATGACTAGAACACGAAATTTAATGCACTGGAGGTGCAACCAATGGCCAAGCCCAGAGAACTAAGAAGGACTTACGGATTTGACGAAGTGGCCATTTCTCCCGGAGCCCTAACTGTTAATCCAGATATGGTTGATACAAGTTTTAAACTTGAGGGAGTGGAAATCGACATACCAATATTGGGATCAGCAATGGATGCAGTAGCTAATCCATCTTTTGCTGGCGCAATGCACAAACAAGGGGCTCTAAGTGTAATGAATCTTGAAGGGATTCAAACCAGATACGACGAACCTCAGTCTGTTCTGGAAAAAATAGCTGAATCCGCAAAAGAAAATGTAACATCCGTAATGCAAGAGGTTTATTCTGCTCCGATAAAAGAACATCTCCTTGCTAAACGTGTTAAAGAAATCAAATCCACCGGTTCAACATGCGCTGTTTCCGTAACACCGGCTTTGACCAAGAAGTTAGCGCCAATAGCTGTGGATGCTGGGGCTGACATGATCGTGGTGCAATCCACAGTCACAACAGCAAGGCATTCTTCAAGAAGTGAAAAAGGCCTGCAATTCCCTGAGTTACTTGAGCTAGTTAGCGTACCTGTATTGGTAGGAAATTGTGTTGGATATGACGTAGCAAAGGAAATTATGGGAACCGGTATACATGGGTTATTAGTTGGCGTAGGACCAGGAGCTGCTTGCACAACACGAGAAGTCACAGGAGTAGGCATTCCTCAAGTAACTGCAACCATGGATTGCGCTACTGCACGGGACGACTATTTCAACGAAACGGGTCGTTATGTTCCAATAATCACAGATGGAGGCATAAGAACTGGAGGAGAATTGTGTAAAGCTATCGCCAGCGGTGCTGATGCGGTAATGATAGGTACACCACTAGCCCAATCAACCGAGGCGCCTGCCAAGGGCTTTAACTGGGGCATGGCATCTCCCCATCCAGCATTACCAAGAGGCACAAGAGTTCAAGTTGGAACAAAAGGATCGCTAGAGCAACTCTTCTTTGGACCTTCAAACGTTTCGGACGGGACTCAAAACCTTATCGGTGCATTAAAAGCATGCATGGGAATGGTGGGAGCTCTGAACATAAAAGAAATGCATCAAGCCGAAGTTGTCGTCGCTCCGTCTATCAAAACTGAAGGTAAGCACTATCAACTCGGCCTAGGATAAGGCTGCGAAAAGAAGATTAGAAAAGTTCAATCTTCAAAAATCTATCGTTATCAAAGCAATCCTTCAGAATCGAAATACTATTGTCTGGAAAATATTTAGATGCCTCCAACATACTTCTTCGAACTTGGGTTATATCAATCTCGATCAGGATAAGGCCAGGATTATTTAATTTTTTTGAAGATTGCAGAAGCAATCTTTCTATGATTTTAAAACCATCATCGCCGCCATCAAGTGCAATTATTGGTTCTCTTTGAACTTCCTCCTGTAAATGACCTATTCTATCGCTAGGAATATACGGGGGATTAGATAAAATAACATCTTGCTTCTCATGTACAGGAGACAGAAGATCTCCTTCCAAAAAAGTTACCTTATTTACATTGTGAATTTCTGCGTTTTTTTGAGCCACCAGTAAGGCTTCCGGGCTTATATCAGTACAGAGCACATCACAAAATGAGAGATTATGAGACAAAGACACGCCAATAACTCCAGACCCAGTACCAATATCCACAATTTTCAATGTTGAACTCTGACATTCGTTAAAGTAGTTAATCACTTTTTCAACAATTAATTCAGTTTCTGTGCGTGGTACCAAAACATGTTGATTAACCACAAAATCCAAACCAAAAAATTCTTTTCTTCCGGTAATGTAGGCCAGTGGTTCCTTCTGTTGCCGTCTTTCTATGAATCTACAAATTTTTTGTTGTTGAGTGAGAGAAACATCTTCCCTAAGATCTCTGATAAAGCCCGCTTTATCAAGACCCATCGCCATTCTTACAAGTACTTCCGCTTCCAGGCCAGCATCACAAATACCGAAAGCTCTGAGTTTTTCGCTAGAATCCGCTACAATTTCAGCAATATTCATCCCTGTGCATTTCTTAATTTCAGGCTCTGTTCTTCATGAAGCAATGCTTCAACAAATTCCATGATATCCCCATCCATAAACTGATCCAAAGTAAAACTGGTGAGAGCTATACGATGGTCAGTAACTCGACCTTGAGGGAAATTATATGTTCTAATCCTTTCTGAGCGGTCGCCCGAACCCACTTGAGATCTCCTCGCGTCTGTAATTTCCTTTGTTTGTTTTTCTATCTCTGCGGCTAAAAGGCGGGCCCTAAGAACGGAAAGAGCCTTTTCCTTATTTTTGTATTGAGATCTTTCATCTTGACAAGTAGTCACAACACCAGTCGGTACGTGAGTGATTCGCACCGCAGTTGCAACTTTCTGAACATTTTGGCCTCCATGGCCGCTAGCATGATAAATATCAATTTGGAGATCTTCGGTGTTTATTTCCACATCGACTTCCTCCGCTTCTGGAAGCACCGCAACAGTAGCGGCAGAAGTGTGAATACGACCGTTTGACTCAGTAGAAGGCACACGCTGAACTCTGTGAACTCCGCTTTCATGCTTGAGCTTGCTGTAAGCTTGATTTCCGTTAACTTGAAAAGTAATTTCTTTTATGCCACCTATCCCCGTAGAACTTGAGTCTATAACTTCAACCTTCCATTTAAGTCTCTGGGCAAGTCGAGAATACATCCTGTAAAGATCCGAGGCAAAAAGACCTGCCTCGTCTCCCCCTGTACCTGCTCGTATTTCCATTATCACGTTTTTTTGATCATTAGGGTCCTTTGGGACCAATGCTAGGCGAATTTGGTTTTCAACTGTGTTTTTTACATCTTCTAGAGAGTCTTGCTCTTCCTTTACCATAGATATAACATCAGGATCCGCCTCCGACTGCATCATCTCTTTAACTTCCGCCAACTGTTCGATCAATGAACGATATTTTCTGGTTAGATCTACGATTTCCTTAAGGGAAGATTGTTCCATGGCGTATTTCTGTGCAACGGAGTAATCGGAGGCAACTTCCGGACGTGTTAGCAATTGATCCAATTCGTCATATCTATCTTCGATTGTAGAAAGTCTGTCCAGCATCTATATTCCTAATTAAAGTGGTTTGTTTAAATTCTAAATCAATTTTAAGTTTTGATCTCCAATCATACCCTAGGTACTTATAAACGGAACCTATCAACAGATGATTTCAGTATGCCCTCATAAGTACTGTTGAAGTGCTTTCAACTTTGTTTTAACCTAACTTGAGAAATTGAGGGAAATAGGAAAAATGCAGCAAATCAAAATTGAACTTCGTCCAGTAAATCGAAGTGACGTAAAGAACATTTTATCGTGGCTAAGTGATGATGATGTTGTAGAAAGTTGGTTCGGGAGGTATACGTATGGGGATCCTGCACATCTCGGATACCATCCTGAGGAAACACTAGAAAAGTCAGATGAAGATTGGAATACTATATTTCAGAACCCTGAACACATCATGTTGTCTATCTACAACGATGAAGGCCTGCATGTAGGAGAATCGCACGTAGCAGTGGAGGAAAGCCTGGGGGATGGGCAGATTTCTATACTGATTGGCAAAAAAGAATGGTGGGATCACGGATACGGTAGTCAAGCGTTACAGGAAACAATAAAAATTTGTTTTGAAACTGTTGGTTTATTCAGGATATGGGCTGACATCCCTGAATACAATACTAGAGCCATACACGTATTTGAAAATCTTGGATTTGTCCATGAAGGTTCTTTCAGAAAAAGTAGGCCCCATGAAGGCACACGCCATGATTCCATAGTTATGGGCATGTTAAGCACAGAGTACTCGAATAAATTCCAACGCTAATTAATATCTACTTTTTGGATAAATAACGTCAGCTTTTTGGAAACTTATAAAACATGTCTTGATGAGCAATGCCTACATCATTGTATGGACGACCTTGTTTCCTGTACCCCAATGTTCGATAAAAATTTTCAGCCTGGCATTGTGCTGAAAGTATGATTCCCACAAAACCCATGTCACGAGCTATTTCATGAAATTTACTCATTAATGATGAGCCTATACCTTTTTGACGCAAACCCCTCTTAACTGCAATTCTTCCTACTTTAGCAAAGCGGTTGTCTGTAAAAGATTCTTTAAGCAATATCAATCTACCCGTTCCAATAGTTTTGGTATCAAATAGAGCCATAAGGTGTATGACAGTACCTGAGGTCACAGCGTCTAACGTATCAAAATGATCGAACTCCTTTGACAGAAACACTTTTTGCTCTTCTACAAACACTTCACGTCTAATCGAGAAAATTTCAGTCAAATCCCTTGCTGATTCGGCAGACCTTATTTTAAATTCTTTCCTGTTGAATATATCGTAATCCTTATTATTTCCGTAAAAAGGGGCCGTGACAAAACAAAACGGTTAGGAATAACTAGTTTATAGGGATTTCCTTAACTCGAAATTGATCTTGCTTAGGAAGGACAATTTCCAGAACCCCATTTGTATAGGTCGAACTAACTTTATTAGAATCAATTGAAACGGGCAGTTTGATTGATCTTTTAAAAACGCCTGACGGGCGTTCTCTGATCAAACATTCATCACCTTGACCGTCGTCCAAAGAATCAGTTGATTCGACCGTTAATTTCATACCATCGAGTTCAACGCGAAGCGATTTTTCATCCTTACCAGGAATATCTACTAACACTACAATTTCACCCTCTTTATCAAGAACATCTACTGGCATACTTTCAAAACCAGCGCCCCTGTATACCCTCTTGAACATACTCTGAGCAGGGAACAGCGATTCAACAATATCGTATAAATGTGCATCCATATTGCCCGCCAATGAGCGAGAACTCATACGTTGTAACATATCCAATCTCCTATATTTATTTTGATTAACTCATCATATAATATAAGTTGATACGCTTTATGTCAATGTTTATTATGTGACACAGATCAATATAGGGTTTTGTTCTTCCCCGTTAACACATTAAGCCGCCAAGCTTACATGACATATCAAAATCCAACGCAGCAAGATCCTGCTTGCCTAGTTCTTTATAAGCCCAACCACGATTGTAATAAGCATAAATAAAGCCTGAATCAAGTTCTATCGCACGAGTAAAATCCATTATTGATTCTTCACGGAGTCCCAATAATTGGTACGAAGAGCCTCTATTGTAAAAAGAGATAGGGTCAATAGGATCTAACTCAATGGCAGAACTGAAATCATCTATGGCTGACTCGTGGTCACCTTTACCTGAATAGGCTCTTCCTCGGCCGTTATATATATGACTAACCCTTGGATCAAGTTGGAGTGCTCTATCAAAATCAAATAAAGCATTCTCATACTCACGCATATGTAGATATGCGTTGCCCCTATGAAAAAAAACCACACCACTAACAGGATCTAACTCAATCGCATTCGTAAACATATCTACGGACTCTGTATATGATTTTTCAGTAAAAAAAACCAATCCTTTCCGAACATAGTTTTCAAAAGTATCGCTGTTAGAAATTAAATTTCCGGAGTTACCAGGGGTACCAGTTGGTGGTCGTCGATTAGATCCAACCTCAGAGGCTTGCAGCGATCCGGTAGGGTCCATTATAAGAGAATCGGAGGAGATAACTGAATCATCTGCGCTTTTTTGATTCGTCTGCTTATCAATGATTTCAGGTATACCCTTATTTGAACAATTAATAAACGTGAAAGCCACCAGTATTAGTCCAAATATAAACCAGGCAGGGGAGCTTACCCACAAAGCGGAAATTTTCAGAATCCTAAAATTTGGTTCAAGGTTTACGTAAATCAGACCCACTTTTCAATTTAGCCTTCCATACTCTGGTTTCATCAAGCATCCTTTGCTCAGTAATTGAAGTGTTTAGATTTGGCGAATAAGTAAGCTTGCTTTCTCGTTCATCAAGCAATTCCAAACCATGTGATCGACACAACCAAGACTCTCCCGGAATTAGAAACAAAACGTCCTCTGGGCCAGTGCATACCCGACAGAGCTCACAAGCTTTTCGTTTCATTACAGAATCTTATCAAAGAACTGAATTTTTCTGTCATTAAAATTGTCCGGTGGCATCAGCTAATACCTTGTTTTCAGTCTCTATCTCCATGTCTTTTTGGAACCGAACGATATTCTTCACATCTGATATTTTCCCATCCCTTATTGTCAAATCACCCATGTAATTTACCTTTCTCAACTCACCTATGACCCTGAACTTGAATGATGATCATCTAGTAACCTGAAAAAATGTTGGAAAACAGGATCTCTATCGATCCATTTAATTGACCTCATTGGATGATTTTCAGAATACATCGTCCAAGTACCATTGCTGTTCAAAATGGGGGCATGAACTACCTCACTAACAAACCAATCAGAATTAATTACCCATGCCCCTGGCGCGAGATCCCATATCGTTTTACTTCTACCGGGATAATCAGGAACAAACTCTACGAACCTTTGAAATAAAAAATTTCCGATATTTCCTTTTTCTTTGAGGTGTGCCTCCAGTTCCCACCTTGTAGTTTTCAGCATATCAGTAACTGCAAATCCCGGAAAATGTACCACAGGGACTCCCGAAGCAAAGACGATTTGGGCGGCCAAATTATCTTGCTCATAATTAAATTCACTGAAATTTTGCAGATTTGTAGCGAGGCCACCCAAACTGCAAACTACTACTTTGGATCTTATATTTGGATCCATCAATATCGCTGAGGCTATATTGGTCAAAGCTCCCAACGCGAGAATAAATAAAGGATCATTTTCAGAATAATGACTATTAGCTAATTCGCATATAGCCACAGAAGACTCATTAGTAACCGGTTTCCCATCGTTTTGCTTCATTGTCAGGGTCGAGCCCCTGTAAGTTTGTCCACTCCATCCGCAATCCAAGGTCTCCAATATATTCTGTATTTCTTTGTAACTCAGTTCCATACCATGAGCATAATCTTTTGTGTTTCTAACAGTGTTATGAAATGGTGCGGCTCCTATGGCAACCACATTAATTGTTGAATGGAGCTGCTGTGACAAAAGAGCCTGAACCAGTGCAAATTGATCATCAATCTCGTTATAGGTATCTGTATCAATAAACACGTCTTTTACAATTTTATTTTTAGACTGTTCCAGCAAACCGTAAAGTACAGCCGGTTCAATTTCTGGTAGTCCATAAAAAGGCTGAGTCTTCCTACTTGTTTTTGAAGCATACGGATTGTTGCTAGGCCCATGTTTTATATATCTACCGACCATAAAATTTCATCTCCTATAAAAATCCGCCGTTTTTCAATCGGGATCCTGCTATCACCTCAGCGCGAGACAATTGATCTTGAAAATATTCAGGCTATACAAAAAGACTTGTATTATCCAGGTACCCAGGTGTCACAAGTTCAGTGCCAGGCCTTACCAGAGAAATGCGTTCCCTAATGGGCGCCAGGGAAGCGTCAGATGAGTGATCTCTTGTTGTAGGCGGCATCCAGTCATCATGGTGTCCCAGAAAAACCGACTTAGGCTTTAACATACTTACCATCATCCCAATATAGTCAGCCAAAGAACCCTGTATAGGTTCTCCATCTATATTTGGTCTACCAGCCATTGCCAAGATAGCTACATCAGCCCGAATATCCGATATGATACCAGTCCAACATCCCGACGTATCCTGAAAAAATATAGACCCTTCAGGAGTTTCGATTAAAAAACATAAAGCACCTCCAATTTGATTGGATCCAAGAGTATTTTCTCTATGTTTTTTAATGTCGGCTATTAACTTCGGATCTGTACTGTCAGGAAAATTAGCAGTTGGCCTACAGCACCATCTTTCATCTTCAGTAACATACAAGTGGCCTGTTTGAGGTTCATTAGTACCAGCGTCAAAAGTTTTAGGTATCCATATGCATGAATGTAGGCTTGGGAAAACTTTTACCGAGACGGATTCGTTTAACTTATACCTTTCTCCGCCTTGGGCTATTCGCAATTTTCTAGAATCTACACCCGCACCCTTTAACACGTTGGTTGTTTCTGTAGAACCGATAACGGTTGCCCCGGTGTTTAATGCGATTGTTTCAGCACCTGCTATGTGATCAAAATGGCTATGCCCAATTAGAATAAAATTGGCTTCTGTGACATTTTCAGCTGTCAGCCCCACTTTCGGAGCACTTGGAACTCGATCCATATAAGTATCAAGAAATATTGTTAATTCACCAATTTTTAACCTGAATGTGGCACATCCAAGCCAATCTACATGAGTTTCCATTTTATTTATTTCCTCCCGGTTTTTTGAGAGATATTGCAACTGAATCACTCAAGTATATGGCCACAGTTTAGCAAAGCGTAAAACAGTTTCCCTAAAGTGTCCCATACCAACCAAATGAAACACAGACAGTGCTAATACCTAGCAATATCTATGCATCGACAGCTAATCCCACTAGATATTAAACTGAGGATCCGAATAATTCGTTAGCTTATCAAATATTTGAATTCTCCATCGCTGTGAATCAACAACGAGCAACCTAGATTTCTCAACATCATATGTCACTCCTGCCGGCAAAGCGAAACGTTTTTCGGGCTCTAGGGAAGCAACTCTTCGCCTGGCTTTATATACGTCAGGATTACCATTAACATATTGCCGTTGCCACTTTGACAACTCCATAGCGGCGCCATATAGAGCAGTTATATGAGTCCCGTTCTCGTCGAATATTTGAACTCGGTCATTAGCCCAATCCGAAACGTATATGTCACCATCCGGATCCACAGTAATATCTGTAGGGTGATCAAGTGTTTGAACTTCTGTACCTTTGTCTCCAAAAGTAGACAAATAGTCCCCATCCGCTGAGAATTTTTGGACACGGTTATTGAGATGATCCGCTACCAGTAAATTTCCTGAACCATCCAATGCCATTCCCCACGGTGAATCCAGTTGACTCGCTTTCGAACCATATACACCAAACTGGGAAATAAACTCACCACAACTGGAAAATTTCTGGATTCTATGATTGAAAGTATCAGCCACAAAGATATTATTATCAGGGTCGATAGCTATACCAGAAGGGCGATCAAAGGAACCCATGTTGTTTCCCTGACTACCATATTCTTCAATGAAATTACCTTCAGAATTAAACACGGTGACACAATTTTTCAATTCATCGGTTACATATAATTTCCCGTTATTGAATGCCGCACAAGTGGGCCACGAGTGATCAAAAATCCCTTTGTTTACTTTACTGAATGAAACAACTTCTTCTTCATCATCTATTTCAAGCCCAATGGTAATCTTTATTATTTCAGAGCCATACGTGTCTCGGGTTACTATAAAGACATCATTCTCGTCCCCAAGAGTCGCATATGTGATACCCCTAAAAACTCTGCCCCCGACTACTCGTGAATAGTCAAGAACTCTTCCTTTGATTGAGACTGTAAGCATTTTGTTACTTTTGTACCAATTTTTTGCTTCCTATATTTATATGAAAGCGGGTTTCTCAAAGGCCCCGCCAACTACAGACAAAGGATCTAGTTTCATCCAGTCCTCCATCAAGGTAGTGTAAACTCCACGGAAATCTATGGTAGGCACAAGGTCCCCTTGGTCAAGATCTGATTCTTTCATAGACGGGTATTCACCATATTCACCACCTTTTACTCCGCGCCCAATAGCCAGGCAAACGCCTCCTGCACCATGATCTGTACCTGCACCATTGTCGTAAACTCTACGGCCAAACTCAGAGAATAGAAACATCACCACATTGTCAGCAGCCTGATGTTCCTCAAGATCATCAAAAAAGTCTCTGATAGCCGCCGATGCGTCGGACCAAAGATTTCCATGAGTTGCCAATTGATCAGCGTGAGTGTCAAAACTACCAAGATCACAATAAAAAACCCGGGTTCCCACCTGTGCAAGATGAATTTGAGCAATACTTCTCAATTTTTTTGAAATGGTATTATTTCCGTACTCTATCGTAGATGAATACAACTGAGGCGCTACGTTCAACACATCTGCACCCTTGAGAGCATCAAGCCCTGTCTGACCCAAGAAATCCATGACTGGGCCAGAGCCAATCGCAGGGGAGTAAATCCTTTTGTATCGATCCAACATACGGACTCTTTTTTCCTCAGGAGACACATCAGTTAGTAAACCGTAGTTTTCCAGATCATCAACAGTTGCGACCGGTACCCCAGGTGCCGCTAAGGCTCTGAAGAGAGATGGACCCATACTAACTGCTGTAACAACATTTTCTTTCAATGGATCTATTTGACGCACGGCTCTGCCCAACCATCCTTCCGTACCTAAAGTTTCAGGCTCGCAGGTATGCCATATATCCATTGATCGAAAGTGAGAACGAGGTGAATTCTCGTATCCTACCCCGTGGATAATGGCCACATTGCCTTCCCTATACATTTCTGCAATCGGCGCCATTGATGGATGCAACCCAACTTGGTTATTGAGATGTATTATTTCATCTTCTTTAATATTTACATTTGGGCGATAATCCCAATATTGTGAGTTGGAGTACGGAACAGCCGTATTCATATAATCATTGCCGCCAGTAAGCTGCAGAACAACTATAACCGGATCTTTCTTGAAATCTGACATATTTACACTTTCCTAGCCCGTTTCACGATACCCAAATCATACCGTTTATAGAATTTAGGCAAATTGATACTCACGGGTGGAGACTAATAATTGCAGAAGTTCAATTAATCTTCCTTCCCCACTAGTATCCCAGTTAAAATCGCCCTCTTTCTTTACATGTTCAATTAGCTCTAATAGTGTCTCCTGGGAAACTTCCATTGGACCCATGATATCAAGGCATGCGTTTACGACAACTTCAGAGTTTGTTCCGGCAAATTTAACACGATCAATGATAGCTCTAACGCCAGGGCGCCGGGTATCTGATATTAGCTTGGAAATAAAATTAGTCCTCTTCATTAAGGTCCCACTGTTTATCCATTCAGTACCATTATGCCAACCTTCAACACTTGGCGGATTTAGAAGGTCCTGACCCATATGGGCAATCTGACCAGTCCAGTCTAATGTTTCGGGAGAAGGCCTATTTGTTCCTCCCACAAGTCTTAACGTGCCAATCACGACCTCTGTTGGATTCTTGACTCTGGAAAATCTCTGTGCTTTGAAGAATGTACTGTTAAAAATCTTCTTTAATACAATCCCCATGTGATAGTCAGAATCAATCAACGCATCAGCGATAAAACTTATTGCTTCAGGGTCACCCGGTGATGTTACTGACCATGCAGGAACTTGGGGTTCATCAGATACAAAGAAACTGTACAAGTGACGTGCAATGAATTGAGCCGTCACTGGTTTAGAAAGGATTATGTCAATTATTTCCTCCCCATCAAAATTTCCAGTATGGCCCAAGAATTCTTTTTCCTTATAATCATGATCTTCTGGAACAAATTTGAATTCCCAATCCCACCGACCCATATGAAATCGTGGTAATTTATGTTCAAGAGTCCAGCCAGTGAATGCACGAGAACACTCACGAACATCCTCTTCCGTGTAGTTTCCAACACCCATGGTAAAAAGTTCCAGAAGCTCTCTCCCCCAATTTTCGTTAACTGAACCAACATGGTTTTCATTATTATCCAGCCAATAAATCATGGCAGGACTCTTCGCAACAGAGATGAGAATTTCTTTGTAGTGACCAAGACCTTTCTCACGAAACATGTCAATCATGTCCTGAATCTCATCATAATGATCAACTTTTGCAACACCTGTGGCAAAAAGGTTATGGTAAAAGAGACACATTTTTTCCTGCAACGGGGACTTAGTATTAATCATTGTCCAGACCCACTCAGCTTGCCCTAATCCTCCCATCGTTCCCGGTTTCCACCACATTGGAAAATATCTCAGAAATCTGTATCGATCAACCGATTCAAAACAAAGGAGAGTCGTCAATTCCTCCACAGTAGCTTCATAGCCAAGCTCGGCACGCATTTCCAATTCTTCCCGACTAGCGCCAAACCCCGCTCTTCTCATGAGGTGAGCCATCAGATCTATATCGCGGTCCGATTTTGTTACAACCATATAGTTATATATCTACCAAAACAATTATGCGGTTTTAATAAATTCCGATATTTTTTCGCCAATCAACATTGCAGCTACATTAGTGTTAGCTCTGGGACAATCCGGCATTATGGAAGTATCCGCAATTCTAAGTTTATTTATCCCATATACGCTACCATATTGATTCACCACCGCCTGCTTATCAGAGCGTGGGCCCATCTTACAGGTCCCGGAAATATGATGCATTGTTTGAACATTTTCCAACATCCACTTATCAAGCAAATCATTATTATTAATTACATTTTCTTGTGGGGCTATTCTACTTGCCACCATGCCATCAAAACTAGGAGACCGCACTATTTGATCTGCCAATCTAACTCCTTCTCTTAATCTCTGTAGGTCATATTCTTGGCTCAACAAATTGTAGTTAAGTAATGGCTGTATACAGATGTCTTTAGATTGCAAAGATATTTTTCCTGTACTTTCGGCAAGGTAAAGACCCACAGATATCATAAGAGCTCCGGATTCACCTAAATCATGGCTAAAACGCATGACCATAATCATATCGTTACGATACGGAGAGCCCTCCGAAGTGTACCGTAAAGCCACTTTTTGAGGCCCTATTTTCTGATCCGGTTTTTTGAATGTAGCGTCAGGTTGCCAAGTCATGCGAATATCCGGGTGGTCTCGGAGATTCTTCCCAACACCCGGTAAATCGCTTACCACATCTATATCTAACCTGGATAGGGACTCTTTTGGTCCAATTCCCGACAACATCAAAATTTGAGGTGTTGCAATAGCACCGGCAGATAGAATTATTTCCCTCCCATCTATTCGGAATGTTTCACCACCACTTATTACCTGTACCCCATTAGCTGTATTGCCATCAAACAAAATCTTTTTTGTAACACAATTTGGCTTGATCGTTAGGTTCAAACGATGTCTACTTTGGGTAAGATAACCTAAAGCGGTGCTAAACCTGATACCGCCAGGGTTATTCAAGGGATAAGGGCCAACCCCTTCGGCATCCGGTAGATTATGATCCAAATTTTCGGTGTAGCCCTGATATTTACAAGCTTTATAAAAGGCCAATTGTTCGTTTGTTAACGTTTCCAAATCATGTCTTTTTACAACAATAGGGCCTTCTTGGCCGTGAAAATCGCCACCATAATCGAGATCCGTTTCAATTTTGAGCATATATGGGAGGCATTCTTCAAAGCCCCATCTGTCATTTCCCAACTCTACCCATCTCGCAAAATCCTCCGGAATCGGCCTAAGGAAAACCTGCCCATTAATAGAGCTCGTGCCGCCTGTGACCTTGCCTCTGGGTACTGGCATATTTTTTGATAATCTTGAGGCGATTCCAGAATATTGCCAGTCGTGATAACCGCCCACAACAAGATCAGCGCCAGTTCCCCATCCATATTTTAAATCAGGCGGCAATTCTTCAAAATTTGGATAATCCGGCCCTGCCTCTAATAAAAGAATGGAGCAATCTGTGTCTTCTGATAATCTGGAAGCTAACACGGCTCCGGCCGATCCTGCTCCTACTATAATTTTGTCGTATTTCAATTTACTGCCTTATCAATCAACTAGAATTACGTGTAGGGGTATCATCTTGTTATTTTGCCCATTGTATATACCTTAAGACCCCCTCATAAAAGAATTAATAGGATCTAGAAATAGCCAACAAGCTCAATAAATGCCGTTTGGAAAGCCTCCAACTTTGTTACCCTTATATCCCATCAGACGCTAGAGAAATATAAGAATCGTCACGCGTATTTATACCAGAAAATAAACTGAATATTCCAGATGTTGTAGTCAGTTGGTACTAGTATAGTTACATTGAATTGGCAGAAATTGACACTAATCCCGTCCCACTATAAGGTCGCATGACAGCGTAAATTTTGGCCAATGGAGAGTATATGAAAGTAACAGGTGTAAGGACTTATGTTATTGAAAATGAACCAGGAATAAGAACCGGTGGCGGTGGGCAAACGGAACAATGGTACGTGGGTGGTAAATATTTTCTTATTTTGGAACTATCTACGGATGAAGGAATAGTAGGCATCGGAGAAAAACTTACGGGCAGCTCTTTCACTGGTAAAATGACATGGAAAGATTTCAAATCTCAAATACAGTTAGTTCATGAAACTGTTGAAGCTTTCGTTATAGGGCAAGATCCTTTCAATATCGAAAGGATCTACTACGAGATGTATGCAGGAAGACATGATTACAGGTTGCCTAGTCTACATTTTGGAATGGTTATATCTGGGATCGAGATGGCTTTATGGGATATCGTAGGTAAAGCTACTAATCAACCAATTTATAATATGCTTGGTGGAAAATGTTGGGATAAACTCAGAGCATACGCCTACATGCCACCCATCCCAGAAGGAAAACCTGAAAACGCAGGATCCGTGGCTGAACAATTACTTGCAGAAGGCAATACAGCATGTAAATTTGATCCTTTTCATCCGATAACCGGAGTTCCCAGGGATATAAGTCTAAAAGAAATAACTTACGCAGAAAACATTTTTAAGAGTATAAGATCTACTGTCGGTGATGAACTTGAAGTTGGGTTAGGTACTCATGGTCAATTAACAACATACAGCGCAATAAGAGTTGCAAAAGCGATAGAACCTTACCAACCATTTTGGTTTGAAGAACCTGTTTCACCTGAAAATATGGATGAGATGGCTAGGGTCGCCGCCCATACCAGTATTCCAATTGCTACGGGAGAAAGACTCGCGACTGTCTTTCAATTTTCGGAGTTGCTGAGGAAACAAGCTGCACAAATTATTCAGATTGATATTGGTCAGGCAGGAGGGATATTAGTCGGAAAGAAAGTTGCAGCTATGGCAGAGGCAAGCTACGCAGTAATTGCACCTCATATGTATTGTGGTCCAGTGGCTGCCGCTGCCGCCATACAAGTAGCCACTTGCTCACCTAATTTTATGATTGCTGAGGCGAATCAAGGATCTTTGCATAAAAAAATATTTGAAAATCCTATAGTTTTTGAGAATGGCTATATAGAAATTCCTACAGGGCCTGGCCTAGGAGTGGAATTTGATCCTAAAGTTTTGGAGAAACATATAGTAAGTTGATGTGTAACTGAGCCGGAATAACCACACATATAACTTAAGATGTTAAATTCCCACAACCCTCATGTAGAAAAAGCCAAATCCTACGCCTGCCCCTCGTAACAACCAGCCGAATGTTGGATGGATAAAATTAAGATTACTTGGTATCTTAATTTTCCAGAAATGTCACCGTGGGCTTTGATACCACTCCAGCAGATTTCATTCTTTCGGACTGTTCAGGGGTAGTAAGAAACCCAAGAAAAGCTTCCTTGGATGGCACCGTACCCATCACAACTGCATTTGTGGGGTTATCCAGATTCCGATGCACTTCGGCTAGTAACCCTACTTCCTTTCGGGCGTTCCGCGGTCCCTCGCCATTAAACACCCTACTAAAACTATCAAAATCTTTTACATCCAGAGATAAAACAACTTTTATACTCATGAATCCAACTCCTGGGATTAAAGTTAAAACTTCGTAGACCGTATGAATCTATAGATGATTATTCTATCTTCCAATACGGTAGGGATTACCAGGCTACTCCGCTCTTCTCATAGTGAATATTCCTAAGATAACCAAGACCAGACTATTAATCATCCACAAAGGTGGAATAAGGTTCTCACCATTCGTTTCTAACTGCTCGCCATTCAAAACAGCAAGAAAAGCAAACATCACAAAAGAGGTAACTGCCAATAAACCCGAAAGCCAATTAGGGAAAAGGTCTGTTCTTAAATATCCGATTGCAGTAATGAAAATTCCAAGATACATAATAGACCAAGCTGTCCAAGTAATAACTTCCCCAATTGTTTCAGACTCACCACTTAATTCCGCACTATTTATTGCATCTGAAATAAGCCCCATCGTCAAACCAACAATTATTACTATTAATCCTGTATCAATGTAACTATTCCTTACAACATTCCTTGTCATCATAAAAGCTAGTGGAATTGTAAGTAATGCATAAGCAGCAATCTTTTCTGTATGCCCTTTATCCAAGAGGCCCGTTTCGCCTAAAGCGATATAAACAATTATTGAACCGAGTCCAGCGATTATAAACAAAATTCCATTAACCATTTTATCTGTCATAACAAACTCCTTCGATATTCTTTATATCATTTCATAATGACTATAACGTAGCTATGGGTTTTTTCGGCCTTTTAATCACAATAGGCAACTAAGAATAGAAACTCTTATGGACAAAATGCAGACACCTCTACTCTTGGAAACACTCTGTATCCAATGGGCTTTCCTCAACAGAAACACTTCGCAATGCACTCAGGTTCTGCCCCTGGATTGCAACCTGCTAGCCTTGCAACTACTCAGGTATATCTGTCTGTGACGGCTGACCATTTGGAGGATGCT
>MDTE01147965.1_pt1 | contig 18941 bp, 21 predicted proteins | sample 811231 | NCBI WGS metagenome assembly MDTE01 (sample SAMN05326651, study PRJNA326480) | marine metagenome | isolation source: seawater | place: Indian Ocean: Red Sea | collected 2010 | reverse complement strand
GATATCTGGCTCTGCTACACCTAGTCCATCAACACGGTTTCGTATTATTTCTACTGACCTATCGAGAGCTTCATCTAATGCTGATCCGCTTAGTTCCGTATCTTCAGCTGGCTCAAGCACGACTTCAGCTCCACCTTCAAGGTCAAGCCCCAAAAGGATTGAATTTCCAGCGGCCAGTGACCATGTAAGCAGTCCACCGACGATCACAATAATGCCGATTACCGGAAGAAGAACTTGTCGTTTCATGATCAGTCTTAGCTACCCGCGATGACTAATTTTCGTCAGCAGAGTCGTCGTATGATATGAGTTTGGCAATGTGTGCCTTGCCGATTTTTATTTCAACTCCATCTGCAACCATCAAGAAAACAGTTCCGCCATCAAGATCACTGATGGTTCCGTAGATCCCCGAATCCGTTAGAACATCGTCACCGACATCTATTGTGGCGAGCATCTGTGCCTGCTGTTTTCTTGCTTTTTGTTGTGGTCGGAGCATCATGAAATACACGAGCAGAAATATAATCACAAGAGGTAATAGGGCCATTGGCTTTCCTAGCTTTAGTTTGGTTCGTTCCAAATGTTACCGTGACAAAGTTCAGTTCCCTAAAGTATCTCTTTTACATTCTGAAATACTTAGCCTCTACCCCCAGATTTCAAGGGTTTTTTTATGGAATTCGGCGAATTCTTTGCCTTCGATTGCTGCCCTCGCTCTTGCCATGAAATCAAATAGCCACGCTAGATTATGCAGGGTCAATATGCGTCCAGCTACTGGTTCCCCAACGGAGAGAAGGTGGCGGATGTAACCTCTTGACCATTCTGAACACGGACTTTGTGGGAATTCTGGATCAATTGATTCAGTGCTGTTTGCATATCTAGCAGCTCCGAGATTAATACGTCCTGCCATAGTCAACGCTGTCCCGTGCCGTGCTAGGCGCGTCGGCCAAACACAGTCAAACATGTCGATTCCGCAGGCGATAGCCTCTACCAGCCCTGCTGGATCACCTAACCCCATGAAATACCGAGGTCGATCCCAAGGAAGGAACCCAGCGCTGGTACGCATGGGTTCAAGCATCTCTTGTCTTGTTTCCCCTACAGAAAGCCCCCCAATGGCATAACCGTCGAATCCTACCCCTACTATCTGCTCAGATGATTTTCTCCGGAGATCTAAATCTAATCCTCCCTGAACTATCCCAAATTGAGCGTTGACATTTGATTGACTATCACGCAGTCGAAGAAAATGGTCCCGACCAGCTTTAGCCCACTTGTGCGTTCTCTCCACCGCAAGTTCAATCACAGGCTTATCTGAAGGTAGAGGAGGACAGACATCCAAAACCATTTGGATATCAGACCCTAGGGCATTTTGAACTTCAACCGCTTTCTCAGGGGTTAGCCTGTGAGAACTTCCGTCATAAGTGGATTTAAATGTGACTCCTTCATCATCAACGTCTGGTTCGAGCGAAAAGATTTGATACCCTCCTGAATCGGTGAGTACGAGGCGCTCCCAATTTGTGAATCCGTGAATCCCTCCAAAATCCCTTACCAGCTCAGCTCCAGGCCGGAGCATAAGATGATAAGTATTCCCTAGTACGATATCTGCCCCTAACTCTTCAAGGTCTTGGGTGGTAATTGTCCGGACAGACCCCCTTGTGCCGACAGGCATAAACGTGGGAGTTCTTAGAGTGTGGCGTTCAGTAGATAGTTCACCAACACGAGCTTCTCCATCGGAGGTAGCAACAGTGAATTTAAGGGGAGAAGTTAATGACATTCCTACATTTCCAGTCGAGGCGAGATAACTACCTTCATTTTGATCGCTCAATAAACATAGCGTCGCCGAATGAAAGAAACCGGTAACCCTCATCTATAGCGAGGGTATAAAGTTCTTTCCAGCGTTTTCCGGCAAATGCTTCAATCATGACAAGAAGGCTAGACCTAGGTAAATGGAAATTAGTCATCAGCGCGTTGACAACTTTAAATTCAAATCCCGGAGCAATGAAAAGGTCTGTACGACCCGCAAGTTTTCCTGTCGCGGCTGCTGATTCGAGAGCTCGAACTACCGTGGTGCCCACTGCGACAACACGTTTAGCTTCTTGACAGATACCCCAGACTCCCTCACTTATTTCATAACTCTCATCATGCATCACATGTTCTTTAATTGATTCGCTAGTAATTGGCTTGAACGTCCCTATGCCAACACTTAACTCTATTTTTGCGACTTTCACTCCCAGTTCCCGGCTTCTACTAAGAGTCTCTTCAGTCAGGTGTAAACCTGCTGTAGGCGCAGCTACAGACTTCTCTCTTTTGGAAAAAACTGTTTGATAACGCTCTGGGTCATCCAAAGAGTCTTCAATATATGGTGGAAGAGGTACTTGACCATATTTGTCAAATAATTCCTCCATAGAGTCAAGCAATGGCCAAACATACCGTGTTCCTTTACTAGTGGCTTCACCCACATGAACAACTGGATCCCCAATTTCGTTAACCAGTTCAGTTCCGGCCTTAACTTTCCTACTCGGGCGAACTAAAGCTTCCCAACAGTTGTTTTCGTGCTGTTCAAGCGCCAACACTTCCACAATACCTCCTGTAGGTTTTTTGAATTTCATTCTTGATGGCATTACTCGTGTTTCATTAAGCACCAGAACATCACCAGCTTGCAAAAGGCTGGGGAGATCTTTGGTCAACTTATGAACGACTGGACTGCCATCAACAAGCAACCGAGAGTCCCCTCTTGAATCTAAAGGATTCTGGGCGATTGATTTATTCGGTAATACGTAGTCGAAATTTGATGTGTCCAAGATCTTTGAAACTCTATTCGCCCAATTCTGAAAGCAAATTAGGTGAGTTCCCACTCTCCATGATTTTTCTTATCGGGGGAGACATATCTAAATGTTCCCATGCCGTATCTGTGGCAACTCTCCCTCTGGGAGTACGCATGATTAGCCCTTGTTGGATTAGGAAAGGCTCGTATACATCTTCGACTGTTTCAGTTGGCTCAGAGACACTAATAGCAAGTGTTGAGAGCCCAACCGGTCCGCCCCCGAATTGGTGACACAGAGCATTTAAAATAGCTCTGTCGACTTTGTCTAAACCTCTCTCGTCAATCCCGAACAGCTTTAAACCTTCTTGCGCGGTTACCTCATCTATATTCCCATCTGATTTCATCTCGGCAAAATCACGAACTCTCCGTAGAAGCCGATTAGCTATTCGGGGAGTTCCTCTAGCCCGTAAAGAGATTTCTTTACTTCCCCCTTCTTCAATACGAACGTTAAATATGCCAGCAGAACGTAGAACTATCGTATTGAGATCCGCTGCATCGTAGTAGTCGAGGCGAGCAACTAAACCGAATCTGTCACGGAGGGGGCCAGTTATCAGACCCGTTCGTGTAGTTGCTCCTACAAGAGTGAAGGGGGCGACAGCCAGACGTACAGATCTTGCCGCCGGACCTTTGCCAAGTACTATGTCGAGTTGATAATCCTCCATTGCCGGATAGAGCACCTCTTCAACAGATTTTGAAAGTCTATGAATTTCATCTATGAAGAGGACATCACCGGGTTCTAGTTTCGTGAGTATGGCAGCAAGGTCACCCGCTCTCTCCAATGCCGGCCCCGATGTGCTGTGAAGCGAAACCCCCATTTCATGAGCAACGATGTTTGCTAGGGTTGTCTTACCCAATCCGGGCGGTCCTGCGAAAAGAAGGTGATCTGAGGGTTTATTTCGTTTTTTTGCTGCACCGAGGATTATTGAAAGATGCTCCTTGAGTTCCGGTTGGCCAATGAAATCTGAGAGGCTCGATGGCCGCAACTCATGTATTTCCATTTCGACATCTTTATCGTCAGGGAACTCGTCGGGAGAAAGCAACTCCTCTCTCATTTCTCGACCTCCCATCTCAACATTCTCATGTCGATACCGTAGCTAATTCTCGCAAGGCTAGCTTTAAAAGCTCTGAAACGTCTCCCTCTACAGGGAGGACCTTCATCGCTTCATATATCTCCTCGCTGCCGTACCCTAGTCCGGTAAGTGCTTCGCGAACGTCCTTTGCGTCAGACGACGATTGTGAAATTTTGGAAGTTGGGCGTCCAATGGACGCTATCTCAACCAAGTGCAATTTGGATTGAAGTTCCACAATTAGACGAGCTGCCGTTTTCTTGCCAATACCTGGTACTAGGCATAGTGCTTCAGTATCCTCATTTATCAGTATTTCATTTAACGCTATTGGTTCGTGCGTGGATAAAATTGCGAGTCCTAAAGAAGGACCGACACCATGTGTTGAAATGAGCGCTTCGAAAAACAAGCATTCAGTTCTCGTCATAAAGCCATAAAGCAGCTGAGTATCTTCGCGAAAATGGTGGTGAATGTAGACGAGTGTTTCTTCACCGGTGGCACCGATTATTTCACAAGTAGATGGGGCGATTAGCACCCGGTAACCGATACCAGCCACCTCAACGATTATTTCGTTGTCTTCTTTAACAGTGATAGTGCCTCTCAGGCTTCCGATCGTCATGCTACGCCTACTTGCCGATTTGCTGAGTAGCAGAGTGCTAAAGCGAGCGCATCAGCTGCGTCAACAGGGTCCAATGACGTATCAATTCCCAAAAGTGTTTTGACCATCTGTTCAATTTCTTGCTTATTGGCAGCGCCATGACCCGCTATCGCTAACTTAACTTCTGTTGGAGAGTACTCAATGATCTCACATCCAGCTGTTACGCCTTCTACCATAACCATCCCAATCACCTGCCCAACTGAAATAGCGGTTTTAGTGTTTCGTTGAAACAGAACCCGCTCTATAGCAATTACATCTGGATTGTATTCTCTCAGCAGGTTAGCTATTTCATTTCTAAGTTCGTAAAGACGCTTCGGAAGTTGATTTTCGGGTGAAGTTCGTATAACTCCCGCTGCTACTGCTCTCTCATGCTTTTTTCTGATTTCGATTATTCCGTACCCGCAGCGTGACAAGCCGGGGTCTATCCCTAGAACGAACATATGTACGATCATAGTGTTCTTTGTCTAGATACCGGTGGATTACCCCTATCCAGCGAGTTGTTGGAGGACTGCATCCGGAATATCAAAATTAGCGTGAACCGCATCAACATCATCAAGTTCATCTAACAGGTCAATCAGATTGAGTACCTGTTTCGCTGCTGAGGATTCATTCAGAGGAACAATTTGCGTGGGTAGAAAGGTCAAGTCAGCGGAAATGAATGCGATAGAAGCACCTTCTAACGCATCCCTTAAGTCATTTAGGTCTGTTGGGTCACATGTTAATCGCCATGTGTCACCTTCATCAACGAGATCCTCTGCTCCACTATCTAACGCTATGAGCATGATCGCATCTTCATCGATCTCCCTGTCAAGAACAATTACCCCTTTCCGTTCAAATTGCCATGCGACGGACCCTGGTTCAGCTAGCGATCCCCCGTTTTTGGAGAGAGTGGAACGCACTTCTGAGCCTGTTCTGTTTCTGTTATCTGTCAAAGTATGAATATAGAGAGCTACTCCGTTCGGTGCATATCCTTCGTAGGTAACGTCTTCGTAGTTCACTCCTTCTAACTCGCCGATTCCCCGCTTTATAGCGCGTTCGATAGTATCAAGGGGTACGGAGTTGTCGCGGGCTTTTTGATACATTGTTCGCAATGTGGGGTTTGAGTCTAGATCTCCGCCCCCTTGCCGTGCCGCAACCTCTACTTGTTTGATGAGTTTCGCGAAGAGTTTGCCGCGTTTTTTATCAGCCGCTCCTTTTTTATGCTTTATGGTCGCCCACTTTGAATGACCTGACATGGACCGCTCCTTATCCTTCGGAAGACCGAGAAATCATCGCTACAAACATTTCATGGATTCTTGAATCATTTGAAAGTTCTGGGTGGAATGATGCTACCAAAGTTGTCTGGTTCCCGCACAAAACGATTTGGTCGTCTATCGCGGCGTAGATTTCAACACCATTTCCTACCGTTTCTACCACAGGTGCGCGTATAAATATTGAAGGGAACGGAGTGTCAAGCCCGGTTACCTCTAGTTCAGTCTCAAATGAGTCCACCTGCCTACCGAAGGCATTTCTTCTTACCGCTATATCTATAGCTCGAAGTGGGACCTGATCTTCTCGACCATCAATGATTTTTGCAGAGAGCATAATCATTCCCGCACAGGTTCCAAAAACTGGGAGGCCATCGGAAATTCGGCGCTCTAGCGGTCCGCGCAACTTATTTGATTCCAGCAGCATAGATATCGCTGTTGACTCTCCACCGGGAATAACAAGACCGTTTATGCCATCGAGGCTTTGGGGGTCCCGTATTTCTCTGGTTTCTATGCCAAGTGACTCGAGAATCCTAATGTGGCTTTCGAAGGCTCCTTGAAGTGCGAGAACTCCAACCTTCAAGGGTCACCAGCCGCGATCTTCTAATTTTATGTTCAGGTCATCCATCCCGATACCGGTCATCGGCCCACCGAGGCCCCTACTTACTTTCGCTAGGATCTCAGGATTGTTGAAATTAGTAGTTGCTTCCACTATTGCCTTAGCTCTTGGTTCAGGATTCTCGGATTTAAAGATCCCTGAACCAACAAAAACAGCTTCTGCCCCGAGTTGCATAACTAGGGCGGCATCAGCTGGTGTTGCTATTCCACCAGCACAGAACATTGGCACCGGCAGTGTCCCAGTTTCAGCTACTTCTTGGACGAGTGAGATCGGAGCTTGGAGTTGTTTAGCCCAATCAAATACCTCAGCGGAGTCTGCCTGTCCAAGTCGTTTAATGTCCCCAAGGATGGTTCGTAGATGTCGAACGGCCTGAACTACATTTCCTGTTCCAGCCTCCCCTTTGCTTCGTATCATGCAGGCCCCTTCAGAAATTCTTCTAAGAGCTTCTCCGAGATTCGTGGCTCCACAAACAAATGGGACGGTAAATGACCACTTGTCAATATGGTGCTTTTCATCTGCTGGGGTTAGGACTTCGGATTCATCTACATAATCAACACCTAATGCTTCCAGAATTTGTGCTTCCACGAAATGGCCGATCCTCGCCTTAGCCATCACTGGAATCGTTACAGTATCTTTGATCCCTTCAATCATTTCTGGATCACTCATCCTAGCTATTCCGCCATCAACACGAATATCAGCAGGAACTCGTTCGAGGGCCATTACAGCTACTGCCCCTGCATCTTCAGCGATTTTTGCCTGATCTGGAGTCACAACATCCATAATCACGCCGCCCTTAAGCATTTCTGCTAGTCCACGTTTGACATTGAGTGTTCCTGTAGAGCGTGTGTTAGAAGATTCCTGATCAGCCATAAGTAAATGTTATCTGCAATTACGTATTTACGTTTTTTTTCTTCGTGATTGTAATCAAAGCTCCCCAAGGGCCGCTATTCTATCTTCGGTTGAAAATCCGATTGGGATTAATGGATTAATTGGTGGATGAATCCACATGTGTCTGCAGAATTTCGGGTTGTGAGTAGGTTCTCTCCCATCTGAATTGAGGCTTTTAAGCGCATCTGCAAGGCCTGTGGGATACCTCGTCATCCGTGCTGCACGGATATCAGTTTCAGCTATTACCCAGGGGCTAAATACTCTCTTGGAGATCGTTCCAACTATTCTCGGAATGAAGGACATCGGACGAGCTACCAGAACTGCTGCTGTACCTTCTAGAAATGTAAGCCTGCTCCGTGTTCGACTTAGTTCATGGGCTATGAGCCCTTCAAGCTCAACCCGAGTTACACGATCCAATAGGCCAGTTGTCGCGACCAAGTTTCCATGATGGTTGTTTCGACCTACCATCATCATATTCGGAGCTGCATCCGGGATTACGAACAAATCTGGTTTACGAAATCCGTAGGCTACGCAAACTCCATCAACTAAATTCTCAAAACGGGGGAAGGAGCCTTCTTCTACGGGTTGAGCATTTATTTTCTTGAGAATCCTCGTATCCATCCGTTTATAAGCTGATATGTAATACGCGGCGGAAAGGAATACCGAAACTGGCGCGGCGACGAAAAGAGGCACCCCTATTAGAAAACCAATCAGCATCAACAGGGCTATGTCGCAGGTTATACATATTAGGAAAATGCCAAAAGCGCGCCTAACCGCTGTATGCGGTTCCATCAAAAATTGACCTGTACTGGACCCTGTGCTTCGTCTTCTGTCTCAAAGAACTCGGCTTGCTTAAAATTAAATGCTCCGGCCACTAGATTTGATGGAAAGGTTTCAATCTTGTTATTAAAACTGAGAACGCTGTCATTGTAATGCTGGCGCGCGAACGCTATCCGGCTTTCTGTACTCGTCAATTCCTCTTGAAGTTGTAGAAAGTTTTCATTCGCCTTTAGGTCTGGATATGCCTCTGAGAGCGCAAACAATGACTTCAATGCCCCACTAAGCATGTTTTCGTTTTGTGCTTGGTCAGCAACAGTGTTTTGACCTGCCATGGCAGCATTTCTTGCTTCAACTACGGCTTCAAGAGTTTCCCTTTCGTGTTCCGCGTATCCTTTGACCGTTTCAACGAGGTTTGGAATCAGGTCGTACCTTCTACGTAGTTGCACATCAATTTGAGACCAAGCATTTTCTGTACCATTCTTTGCCCGTACCAACCCGTTGTATTGCATAACGAGGAATAGAAGTAATAAAACGACAATGATTAATATGATTATCAAAACCATGGAGGCTCCTTTAGTGTGCTTCTAGCATAACGAAGATTTGGTAGTCGTGAAATACCTTGTCAGGTAATTTCTTTCAATCTTTTTGATCGTTTAACCCCCCTGAGAAAAATTTTCGTCCTTTCGCTAGCGGAACGGTTGGTGTGAGGTTAAGCGCTCTTTCGTAGATTTGTAGATATTGCTGAGCGAGCTTATCCATGGAGAACTCTTCCGCTCTTTCTCTTGCTGATTTCACGACCGGTTGAGTTGCTAGCTGATTGAAAAGAGCTACGCGTAGCCCGTCTGACAGGGAAATAGGGTCTCCGGTTTCCGTTAGGATAGCGTCTTTCCCATTTCGGGTGAGTTTGGCATAACCAGGTATGGAGCTTGCTACAACAGGTGTTCGGGCTGCCATTGCTTCAAGGAGGACGATTCCAAATGATTCTCCACCAAGTGAAGGTGCGCAGAGCACAGAACTCTCCTGAAGTCTTTTTATTTTCTCTTCTTCGGAGATTCTCCCAAGCCATGTAATTCGCCGGTCTTCTTTTGCCAAATCTCTTAGCCTATCTGTTTCCGGTCCTTCGGAAGCTATCTGGAGTTCAACCTCATTCGGCAAGAAAGTCATGGAACGTATAAGCGTTTCTAACCCCTTTCGCGGCTCGTGTCTGCCTAAAAAGAAGATCGTCGGAGTTGACTTTCTTGTTACTTCATCCTCAAATACTTTGAGGTCAATGCCGTTAAAGAGAATCTCGTATTCCCCACCCAGCGCTTGACGGGCTGTTTTGGCTGCTTCTTCAGAAACGGCGACGTTGATTTCGGTTCGTGACGCAACCCATCTCGCTGGACGATTGAAATAGTCGTAAAACTTTGAGGGTCCGGAGCGGTGAAATGTGGCTACAATAGGGCTCTGCTTTAGAACCAAAGCCGTAACGGTCGGCCCAGGTGCTAACGGCTCATGTACATGCAGGATGTCGAATTGTTCATCTCGGAGGGCTCTAATAACCCGAAGTTGTGCGGCGGCGTCTGGCGCTAAAGGGGCTATTGAACCATTCGTTGCTGTTGGAAGACTATTCCCCAATGGAGTTATCCCTGTATCTGGGGGCGGTCCATCGCATGGACCAAGAACTCGAACGTCGATGCCTGATTTTCTTAGCGATCTTGCTAAACAAAGGATCTGGTTCTGGACCCCTCCTGGGATGGTGAGGCTGTATGGGCTTATCATGCCAACGCGCATAGTCATATTCGTAGCCTATCTAATTGGGAATTGCTTCTTTCTTAAATAAATCAAGCTCTTCCCGTACGGAATTCTTCTAACCCTGAAATGTCGCTTGGCCAGTTAGGTTGCATTAGATGCCATTGTTCAGGTTCTGATCGAATGAGAACTTCAAAGACGTGAATAATTTCCTGAGAAACACGAGAAACGTCTTCCCGCAATGCCCCTGTTCGCTCAGAAGGAATTGGTGGGCAAACAACCGCATGATGCGAGTTCTCTTTTTGATATACGGCGACAGGAATTATCCTTGCTCCTGTTCTGATTGACAGAGTTGCCGGCCCTGCAGGTACTGTGGTTTCTTCCCCAAAGAAGTTAACCTTCACTCCTTTCCCATCAATATCCCGATCGCAAAGCAAGCAGACTATATGGTTCCTCTTAAGGGCATTTATGACGCCTTTTCCAGCATTGGGACCCAACGGGATTACATTCATTCCGAACGACTCACGGTAGTCAACCATGAACTCAAACAACTCTTTGGGTCTTTGCGGCTCAACCACGACCGTTACTTCATAGTTGGGACGACAGGTCAGCCAGCGTCCTGCCCATTCCCAACCTCCAAGATGAGGCAACGCAAGAATTGTGCCTACGCCGGCTTCCCAAGAATCTTCTATATGCTCAAACCCTTCAACAGTAAAGCCTGAATCAATTTCGAAATCTGATAGCCCTTGCATTCTTGCAGAGTCAACCCAGTATCGGGCGTAGGTTTGAAATGTCTTCTCAACCTTGCTCAGCTTTTCTTCTTCTTTAAGTGTCTTGTCATAGACTCTGGTTAAATTTCTACCTACAAGAAATCTTCGCTCTCTTGCTAACCGGCTGGATATCTTTGCTATTAGATTCTGGATTGGAGTTATTATTCTCGGTGAGGATCTCCTCACTACCGCTGCTACGACCTTATAGACGAGAACAAGAAGTTTCGCGGATGTCACTTACGGTTGTTCTGGGTCAGTGTTCGCATTTATTTGAGCGGTAGCTTGGTTCCATACCTTTACAAATCTCTGAACAACAGTGACAAGTGTGAGTATCAGCATTACCCATAGGACTGGTATAAGGATTTCACTTATCAAGAGTCCTAGAGCTAATACTATGAATCGCTCCGCCCGTTCCATAATTCCTCCCTTAGCGTCGAAACCTAAGGATTCTGCTTTAGCACGTTGATATGAGATAAGCATCGCTGCGCCCATGACTGCTACTGGAAGGATCATGATTCGTCCGGGTTCGTTGGACGCAAGATACCAAGCTATTCCTGAAAAGAGAAAGATATCTGTGATTCTGTCACTGACTGAATCTAGAAACGCTCCTCTAATAGATGATGTTCCTGCAGCTTTGGCTACCGCCCCATCCAAAGCGTCTGGTAGCCCTGTAAGGACGAGGAAGATAAATCCCAAAAATAGGTTCCCTTGCCCTATGACTATCGCTCCGATTGCGGCAACAACTATACCTGCGGCTGTAAGCGCGTTTGCCGTGACCCCTATCCGGCACAAACCCGCTCCTATTGGATCAAGCACTCGATCAACATTCGAGCGGAAGTTGCCATCGAACATGATTTACCTCCATCCAAAATGCTGCGAGTTGCTTATGCGCAAGACTAGCACTGATAGCGATAGCCTTTAGTGCCTTATATTGACATTATGGATTTTCTGCCCAGTCTTCTGGATTCTCCCCTACTAGTTGTTCAAGCACTTCGCCTGTAGATGCATCTATAAGGACCAATGCGCGTCTTAAAGGTACTTTCTCATTCGAATACGCAAGCAGTCGCCATGTTGGACGACTCCGGAAACCTCTCCACATCAATTGAGCGGATGCTGGTCCAATTGGAAACCCCAGAGATTTGGAGGCGATACTCACTGCATCTGTTTCATCGATTTCACATCTAACTGACGCTTTGAGGTTGTAGAAGCCAAAAACAACAATGCAGACCCCTGAGATAATGATGCCTTCGTTTATCAAAGCTGAATCCTTGAAAAGCAAGAAAAGAAGAGTCAGCCCTATACCCATTCCTATATAGATGTATCCAGCTAATCTCCGTTTGTCATTGTTTGGTATTTGATACTCTGCCGACCCATACGTTGCCTGAAGGTCCTCTGGCAGAGAGTCATTAATTTCTGGATCTTCCGGCATTTATAGGAGTTTAATTCTAAATGAGGTAAAGGGGTATTTAAATTTTGGCAGGCCAGTTCTTTTTTAAATTTTCATAGGTAGAAGAGAGCGTCTCTGGAATCATTCGTGTCTCTGCGACTGAGGTTAGGAAGGTGGTGTCGCCATTCCAGCGAGGTAAACAATGCACATGTAGATGTTCGGGGATGCTAGCTCCCGCTGCCTTACCAATGTTTATACCTACGTTGATTCCATCTGGCATATACGTGTCGGATATGGCAGAAACTGCATCATTCACGAGTTCCCACAATTCCGCACTCTCTTCATCGGACAAGTCCTGCAAACTGGGAACAGCCCGTTTCGGAAGGACAAGGAGATGCCCGCTCACATATGGGTAGATGTTCAACATCACAGCACATGTTTTCCCCTCCCAAAGCACGTAAGCCTCTTGATTTTTTTGGTCTGAGAGAAAGAAATCTTCAAATACGCTGCCATATTTTGGGCTGGGCTTTCGGGTTTCTTTGGAAACATAGGCTCTTCGCCAACCTGCCCAAAGTCTTCCTATGCGCGATGTGCCAGTTGCACTCATAATTGGCTATTGACTTCTTCCTTGAGCTTTAGAATAAAGTCGTTTAGACCTACCCCTCTTTCCACTTCGCCGCCTCTAGGGTTCACACCGACTGTTCCCGCTTTGACATCCTCACCACCTACCACTAGCACATAAGGGATTTTTTGTGTTTTTACATCTCTTATTCTTTTACCTAAGGGACTGTCGGCTCGAACAAATTCAACTCGGAAACCCTCTCTGCTAAGTTCACCGGTCACTTCCTTTGCATACGCCTCGTACTCTTCCGCTACGGGCAGAACGGAGACTTGGGTGGGTGCGAGCCATAATGGAAAGGCTCCTGCGTAATGCTCAATGAGAACGCCAAAGAAGCGCTCTATTGATCCCATCAACGCACGGTGGATCATCACCGGGCGTTTTCTCTCTCCCGATGAATTTATGTAACGCAGGTTGAATCTCTCGGGAAGATTGAAATCTAACTGAATTGTTGATAGCTGCCAGGACCTTCCAATAGCATCTGCGACATCAATATCTATCTTTGGACCATAAAATGCTGCGTCGCCTACTTTGGTACTATACGGGAGGCCGTGCCGTTCTATAGCTTCTTGTAGAGCTGCGGTTGCGTGTTCCCATATTTCATCACTTCCAACCGATTTCTCTGGATTCCTAGTTGAGAGACTAAATGTAAATTCTTCAAATCCGAAAGCCCGAAGGACCGACATAACAAATTCAAGGAGATTCTCTATTTCTTGTCCTAGGCCTTCTTCGGTTGTGAAGATGTGGGCATCGTCCTGAGTGAATCCTCGTATACGCATCAGTCCATGTAGAGTTCCAGCTCTTTCATACCGGTAAACGGTGCCAAGCTCAAATAAGCGAATTGGGAGATCCCTGTACGATCTTGTTCCTGCTCGATAGATGAGGCAATGCATGGGACAATTCATTGGCTTGGGATAGTATTCCCCATTGTCCATTTCCATCGGTGGGTACATCCCTTCCGAGTAAAAATCTAGATGCCCACTGGTTCGGAATAGCTCAGCGTTAGCTATATGTGGTGTGTACACAAATTCATAGCCGCCGCTTTCATGGCGCTGGCGGCTGAAATCTTCCATTAGCTTCCTCACTCGGGACCCTTTCGGGTGCCATACGGCAAGTCCTCCTCCCAACTCAGAGGGAAAACTCAGAAGGTCTAACTCGTTGGCTAATTTCCTGTGGTCCCTCTTCGCTGCCTCTTCTAGCCGATCTAAATGCTCATTTAATTGTTTTTTTGTTGCCCATGCTGTCCCATAGATTCTCTGAAGCATTGGTTTGTTTTCATCTCCGCGCCAATATGCCCCTGCAACACTCATTAGTTTGAAATGTCCTAATTTGCCTGTTGAGGGCACGTGCGGCCCACGACAAAGATCAATAAACCCTTCTCCATTTCGATAGAAACTGATTACATCGCCGCCATCTATTTCTGTCTTGTCTGCCGCTTCAATAATTTCACATTTGTATGGGTGTCTAGCGAAAATTGATAGAGCTTCGGCAGCTGTTGTTTCTTCTCGAACGAAAGGCTGGTCAGCGTCAATTATTTCTCTCATTCTTTTCTCTATTGCTTCAAGGTGCTCCTCTTTGATGACTTCTTCATCAGGAATTGCAAAATCGTAATAGAAACCATTCTCTATAGGGGGTCCTATTGCGAATGTTGCATTTGGATAGATGTCGAGAACAGCTTGTGCTAGTACATGCGCTGTGGAATGACGAAGTGTTTCTAATCCTTTCTCAGAGTCTTTCGTAATGAGATTCACTGTCGATCCATCCTTCAGGGGAACGCAGAGGTCAACCTCATGACCGTTGACCTCTGCAGCGATTACCGCTTTAGCGAGACCTGAACCAATTTCAGCCGCTAGATCTTCAGACGTAGCTCCCTCATGTAAAGTTCGTTGAGCGCCATCAGGCAAAGCAACTGTGATTTCTGGCATGTCTGTATGCTACCGATATGTGCCGGAGATTTCTGTGAATACCAAGGGTTCTTGGCAAGTAACCTGAAATTAGATTGCGTTCAGATTGCGTCCAATAGAATACGGGTGGGCTACGTCGACTCCTAGTAGCAAAGCGGCAGTAGAGACTCCTTTCCCGGCTTTTGCCATGTGGTCAATTACCTCAATAGCTTTGGGAGTATCAAGGTCATCATCGAGACAGTTACGCACCTCATTGACACCTTCATCTCCTTTACTTGCTGCTAACCATTTTTCAAGTCTGTCTTTTGCTTCAGGCATTGCAGTCTCGTTCCACGACCAAGGGGTGCGGTAATGGTTAGCAATGATCGCAAGCCTTATTGCTCTAGGGTCATACTCCTTTCGAAGATCTGAAACGAAAACGAGGTTGCCCAGTGATTTCGACATCTTCTCGCCATCCATCTCTACCATGGCCTGATGAACCCAATGACGAGCGAATGTTTTCCCTGTCACTGCTTCTGATTGGACTCGCTCACACTCATGATGTGGGAAGATTAGGTCTGCTCCCCCGCCATGGAGATCTATCGTTTCAGAATCTAAATCCCTCAGCGCTAGCACTGAGCATTCAACATGCCAGCCAGGTCTGCCTGCCCCCCACCTACTCTCCCAAGAAGGCTCATCCTGTAGTGAGGGTTGCCATAAAACAAAATCTAGAGGGTCATTTTTTTGAGGATCCTCAGGGTTTCCTCCTCTTTCCTCAGCGAGACCGATCATTTCATCTCTACTCAACCCGCTTAGCGAACCAAAATCGCTTACCGTAGAAACGTCAAAATATACTGATCCGTTCACTTCATATGCATGACCACTGCTTAATAATGCACCGATAAAATTCCGTATCTCGGGAATCGCTGATGTTGCTCTAGGCTCCCTCAATGAGGGGATCATTCCCAGGGCTTTCATGTCATCATCAAATCGTGCCGTTTCTTTAGCTGCTAAATCAAGATAATGCACTCCTAACTCCCTAGCTTTACGCAGAATGTCGTCGTCCACGTCAGTAACATTTCGAACGCATTGCGTTTGAAAACCCCGATCCCGAAGTCTTCTTTGCAACACGTCGTATGTTAGATACGTCGCAGCATGACCTATGTGGGTGGCATCGTACGGTGTTATCCCGCAGGTATAGATTTTGACAGTCTGATTGGGCTCAAAAGATTCAAGGGTGTTTGTTGCAGTGTTATATAGTTTCATCGATGTGTTTGTGAGGTGCTTTGAAGTTTTGAGATAATTCTAGCGCGTGAAGTTCGTTGACTAGTCTTGCCAGCTAATCAAGTCCAATGATGCTCACAGATGACCGTGTTTTATATAGTTTATTCAACTGCAGAAGCACAGCCGTAAAGGCTTCAACAGGCGCCGCGTTAGCAAGACTCCCACAATCTAGTCCACGAAGGTTATCCAATTTACTTACAAGCTCTATCGTCTCATCAATTGCGGATTGTTCATCAGCGCAAACGAGGACATCGCCTTCCATGGGAATGTCAATTTCTCCGAGTTCTTTCGCCGGCAGGTGTTGGAATGCCATTGAGACTCGGGAAGACGGTATGGCTGCCTGAACATCCGCCGCTATTGACCCTCGCGGAGGGTACAAAGCATGGAATTCGTTTCCTACGCGAGCTAGCGCGTTAGCCATACAGATAACCAACTTTCCCGATAGTTGTTTTCGTAGCGCTCTCGCTGTAGGTGCGCAAGAATCCCATGGCGTTGCGAGAACAACTAGTTCGGCTAATGCTGCTTCTTCGTTACTTACTCCGGTTAGCGAATATCCTCTATCGCCCCAGATTTCATTTAGCTCTTCTACAATTTCAGATGCTCTGCCAGATGAGCGCGACCCAATCTCTACGGTGTAACCGACGGATGCTAGACGTAACGCTAGCCCCTTTCCGGCTGGTCCAGTTCCACCTACAATACCGATTTTCATGTGTAGAACATACCGTCAAAGAAGTTCAATGCGACAGTTTTCCCGATAGTTTCTATGCAATTTGGAAGTTTGCCTAGAACAGTCCGCAAATATTATGGCTTCTCCTGTAGTGTCTTTTGAAGACATCTTTCAGCAGGAGTGTCAATGGGAATCTTAGAAGATAAGAATTTGTTAATCACTGGGATACTAACCGATGCAAGTTTGGCTTTCGGGGTCGCCCAACTGGCACTTGATGAAGGTGCTAATCTTGTTATCACTGGAGCAGGGAGAGGGCTTCGGTTGACAGAGAGAACTGCACGAAAGCTAAACGGAAACGTTGATGTCTTAGAATTTGATGTAACCAATCGGGGACACATCAACGATGTCCAAGAGGCGTTGGATGGAAAATGGGGTCGGGTAGATGGCGCTCTTCATGCAATTGGGTTTATGCCTGAGGTCGGGTTGGGTGAAGATTTCCTAGCCGCTGAGTGGAGTGATATATCCGTTGGGTTTGATATTTCTGCCTATTCGATCAAAACCATTGCTGAAACGATTCTGCCGCTTATGGCAAATGGGGGCTCTATCGTCGGGCTGGACTTTGATGCGAAAATGGCATGGCCAGCTTACAACTGGATGGGTGTAGCGAAGGCAGCGCTTGAATCAGCTTCACGCTATCTTGCCCGTTCACTAGGGCCGGAAAATATTAGAGTTAATCTGGTTGCTGCTGGCCCGATACGCACTATGGCGGCTAAGTCTATTCCTGGGTTTAAAGAATTCGAAGATGCTTGGGATGGTAGAGCTCCGCTTGGATGGGACGTAAATGACTCTTCTGCTGTGGCTAAAGCTTGCGTAGCGCTCTTGTCGGACTGGTTTCCGATGACTACTGGCGAAATTGTCCACGTAGATGGCGGTTACCACGCTATAGGAGCGTAACGCGAGGACAGCTAGTCCTATGTATGAATTTCTATTTTGTCTGACTCATCAACGATATCTCCGACTATCGCTTCAAGAATGTCTTCAAGAGTAACGATTCCTTGAAATTCTTGTGAGGATTCACCCACTAAAGCAAAATGGATTTGAGTTTCTCGCATTTCCCTCAATAATTCATCCAAGCTCTGATCGCCAGAACTTATTAGGATTTCACGTGTCAGCGTTTGGTCAATGACGCGCTCGTCATTTCCGTCTTCAAGGTACAGGAGGTCTTTTGCGTGCAGGAATCCGGTAACCGTCTCCTCTGCGAGCATAGGTAGGCGGCTATGGCCGCTTTGAGCTGCAATAGTTCGTATCTGCCCAATAGGAAGATCTTGGTTTACCGAAATTACTTCGTGCCATGGAGTCATGACTGAGCTGACTGGCTTGTCCTGGAAAAGTAGTGCTCCAGCAAGGATGTCATGACGTGTTTGATCCATGTTTCCTCCTGTCTTTACCTCCCCTATCAACGTAAATATCTCTTGGACTGTGTATGCAATCCCTAATTCAGCAACCTGATTTATTCCAAAGGGTTTCAGTATCAGATTGGAAACTTTGTTAAGAAACCAGATGAGCGGCTTCAGCATGAAAACAAAGGTTTTATGAAATAGCGATAAGCGGCAAAGAACCCGTTCAGCGTCGGTAAGTGCGAAGTTTTTTGGGACCATCTCTCCAAGAACCATGTGGAGAAAGACCACAATGAATAGAGCGATACCGAAGGCTATTGCATGTGACAGTGTCGAAGGCAACCCTAAAGGCTTTGTGAAAATAGTTTCGATTATGTGAGCGAAGGCAGGTTCCGCTACTAATCCAAGCCCAAGTGAGGAAACTGTAATGCCCAATTGAGCGCCTGAAATAGATAAAGGCAAATCAGACATTAGCTCGACTCCCGCCTTCGCTGAACGACTCCCCGTTTGCGAAAGTTGTTCCATTTCTGACCTTCGTGCCGCAACCAGCGCAAATTCAACCGCAACGAAGACTCCATTCAGGAGAACAAGAACAAGGGTCGCAAGAATGGCAGCAGAGGTAGTTATCACGACGGTTGATCCTTTTGGATACCAGTTTCTTTACGACTGAATGTGTGGAATGGCGGAGCTGTTAACCTGACCTTGGAGACACGAAGCCGGTCCATCTCAACTACTTCAATCTTCCATCTCCGGTAGCGGAACATTTCTCCCGGTGTAGGGATTCGCTGAATTTTGTCTAGCACGAATCCAGCAATAGTTTCGTAGGATTCATTTTTTATTGATAACCCGCAGATTTCTTCAACTTCGTGCAGGTGTAAACTCCCAGACAAGGTGAAAACTCCTTCCATATCTAGTGATTTATCCTCTTGGACATAGTCGTACTCGTCTTCGATTTCCCCAACTATTTCCTCAAGAAGGTCTTCTACCGAAACAATTCCCTCGGTTCCTCCATGTTCATCAATCACTATGACCATAGGTATTCGCTTTAGTCTCATGTCTGTCATGATTGAAACTAGATCCCGTGTTTCAGGAACGGCGACTACCTCACTCATGATCTCTGAGATAGGAATTGATG
>MDTE01122195.1_pt1 | contig 18941 bp, 17 predicted proteins | sample 811231 | NCBI WGS metagenome assembly MDTE01 (sample SAMN05326651, study PRJNA326480) | marine metagenome | isolation source: seawater | place: Indian Ocean: Red Sea | collected 2010 | reverse complement strand
GTTATCGGATCCTTAGTCTTTTTTCCAATGTCAAAAGTGTATTTGTCAAAATATAACAATGATAACCTTCCATTTTGAGAGTCCACTTGCTGTCGATTGCCGTTAATCATCATAACTCGAGGGCCTTTTGCACCGGAAGAAATAATTCCACGTTCTGCCATCATTGTTATTGGTTTTTCAATTAATCGTGCATCGTGTATAATGATAACAGACAACTCACCAGTTGATTTTTTATTACGGATATAAACGGTAATGCCTTCCATCACATGATTAAAAACGCCTTCCTGTAATAACATTGTGGGCAACGAATTTCTCAAAGAAAATTGTAAATCCTTGAATTCTCGATAAGAAGCCGGAAGGAAGTATGTGGTTATAGTAAAACAAGTGATTGTTGTAATAGTGGCCAATAAAAGAGCCGGTCTTGCTATCATAAAATGACTGTAACCGCTAGCTCTCATGACTACTAATTCACTATCTATAATTAGGCGGTTATATGTGAACATAACGGAAGTAAATACGGCAATCGGTAAAATAAAAGCTAAAAAACTTGGCAAAAGTAATATCGTTAGATTTAGAAAAAGGGTGATCGAAAGCCCACGATTTACTATCATTTCTACGAACTTTAGTGATTGCGTTAGCCAGACCATACATGTGAGTGTAGAGGCAACTATAATTGTTGCCACCAATAGCTGACGAAAAATATACCAATTAATTTTTTTCATTTTGTCACTATAGTCATCTCTCCGACCATTTGTCACAAAATTACTAGTCAGAAATTCTGTTTGAAAATATACAAATCATTTAATAATAGGGCTATGTACGGTCAATATATAAATATTTAATTATTATTGGGATTAGGTCACAAATTTGATAGAAACAAAGAGCTAACCAAGATATATCGTCAAAAGCATGAATGTTTAAGATATCAATAAACAGGTTTATTTTTAACGATAATAAATCTGTTATGAATTGGTTAAACCAGTAGAGTGATCGTGAAGGTTTTGTAAATTTTTATCTAGAAAATTCGGAGTCAATAACTATGCGTGTAATTTTTTCTGACCCTACTCTTAAACGACTAGGGGCTTATGTGGTTTTCACGAGTGACGGCAAAAAACTATCAAGCGGCGCTGCCGGTTTAGGTCCAGAGACACTTGGCGTGGTCAAGGGAGCTTTAAAGATTAGTCGATTCAAAGGGGAAAGGGGGAAAATTCTAGAGATATTTACTCCACCCAAAAGTTGTGCCGAGAAAATCATCATAGTTGGAATTGGTAAACTGCAGGATATCGATGAACTTGCCGCTCAATCTATTGGCGGTTCAATTTTTAAAGCATTGTCTAGTTCTTCCTCTAGGGCGGGCTATGTTCTTTTAGGTGAAATTAAAGGGCGTAAAATTAGCAATCCGAAATTAGCAGCTCATATTGCATATGGCTGCATGCTACGAAGCTATCGATTTGATAAATACAAAACTCAAGAAAAGCCAAAAAATAAAAAATCATTAGTATCGGTAAACATCATGTTAAAAGATTTATCATCCGCTCGGGGTTTCTTTTCACCCCTAAAAAGTGTTCTAGACGGTGTGTTTTTTACACGTGACCTTGTGACGGAACCAGCGAATGTAATATTCCCAATAAGTTTTGTAGAAAGGTTGCATGCGCTTAAGAAACTTGGCGTCAAGTTAGAGGTTCTAAATGAAAAACAAATGAAAAAATTAGGGATGGGCGCTTTGCTTGGTGTTGCGCAAGGCAGTGCACATGAGCCTAGGCTCGTAGCTATGAGATGGGATGGAGCTCCGAAATCAAAAGATAGGCGCCCTATAGCCTTCGTCGGAAAAGGAGTGACATTCGATACCGGAGGGATTTCGATAAAGCCGGCGGGCGGCATGGAAGATATGAAGTGGGATATGGGAGGAGCCGGGGTTGTTGCTGGGCTTCTATATGCGTTGGCGGCACGAAAAGCCAAAGTAAATGCCGTCGGAGTTGTTGGACTGGTAGAAAATATGCCTTCAAGTACCGCACAACGACCCGGTGACGTGGTGAAAACAATGTCAGGGAAAACCATCGAAGTTATCAATACAGATGCAGAAGGAAGATTAGTATTGGCTGATGCATTGTGGTGGACCCAGAAAAAATTTAAGCCTCATACCGTGATTGATTTAGCGACATTAACAGGTGCTATTATTATTGCACTGGGCTACCACTATGCAGGTATGTTCACCAATAATGACCAGCTTGGTAAAAAACTGTCCTCGGCAGGAGAAGCAACAGGTGAGGGTGTTTGGCATATGCCCCTTGGTGATAGCTATGACAAACAGGTTCGTTCACAAATAGCTGATATGAAAAATGTTGGAGGGCGCGATGCCGGCAGTATAACCGCCGCACAAATTTTGCAACGTTTTATCAATAAAGATATTGCGTGGGCTCACCTTGATATTGCTGGTGTTACCTGGTCCAAATCAGCCTCTGCAACAGTGCCAAAAGGAGGGACGGGGTTCGGAGTTAGGTTGCTAAATAAGTTAGTAGAAGAACATTTTGAACAGTGAATAATGTGATTTGGTATGCCAGAAGTTGGATTTTATCATTTATCAAAAACCCCCCTTGATCAGGCGCTCTATAAAATTCTTGAGAAAGTTCTGTTGGCTGGAAAAAGGGCGGTAGTTAGAACCTCATCGGAGGAGCGCGTTGACTTTTTCAATGCTTCCCTTTGGACTATTGACCCTGCGTCTTTTTTGCCGCACGGCACTAGAAAAGAGGGTCATGCTCCTGAACATCCGATTTGGATAACTCATGATAGTGACAACCCTAATCAGGCGGATGTTTTAGTTTTAACAGACGGAGCAGACAGCAAGTGTTGGGTTGATTATGAACGTTGTATAGAAATTTTTGATGGAAATGATGAAGTGGCAGTTTTAGCTGCAAGGGAGCGGTGGAAAAATATTAAGAATACCGGAGCGCGTTTAACCTATTGGCAACAAACGGATTTAGGTGGCTGGGAGAAGAAATAATAATAAGTGAAAGTTAATTTTTGCCTATTTATTAAGAAATTTTCTCTAAATAATATGCACAAGAAGGTTGCCGAGTGCGAGGCAAACGTATATAAGGCCGCCGCCCTTGAAAAATGAGAGTAACTGCCCAATGACTATTCAAAGAACTTTGTCCATAATTAAACCAGACGCTACGCGCAGAAATTTAACGGGTAAAATTAACGCTCGCTTTGAGGAAAATGGTTTAAGAATCATTGCCCAGAAACGCATTCATATGAGCCTTAAACAGGCTGAGGGGTTCTATGCGGTGCATTCTGAGAGAGCTTTTTTCTCAGACTTATGTGAATTTATGTGCTCTGGCCCAGTCGTGGTACAGGTTTTGGAAGGAGATAATGCCGTCGCTACCAACCGGACTATTATGGGTGCTACAAATCCTGCCAATGCTGATGAAGGTACTATCAGAAAAGATTTCGGTGAGTCGATAGAAGCTAACTCAGTTCACGGGTCTGATTCAACGGAAAATGCCGCAACTGAAATTGGATTTTTCTTCAGTCAAACAGAGTTAGTTGGTTAAATTTTAAAGCAGGAAAAGCGCCATTAGCGCGACCACTAAAAGCACAAAGGTGGTACCAATGAACATAAATAATGAAAAACCTTTCCAGCCTTCTTTTGCATTTTCTGAAACTGTTTCTGTAATGTCTGTCATCTTAACTCCAAAAATTATATAAATTTCAATAGAAAAATTATTAGAACCTTAAAAACGTTTTTAAAGGTCTCTTGAAAGTTATTCAATGGGGTTTGAAAAGAAAACACCGGGTGCCTTCGAGTTTGGAATTGAAACTTTTTCATTAATAATGGTTACTCTATTTTCTGCAATTAAATTCAGAGCGAGTGGATAGCAGCGATGTTCGGCGAGTAAAACACGATGTTCAAGACTTTTTGGATCATCATCACTTAGAATAGGGACCGCAGCTTGAACAATAATTGGCCCGGTATCCATTTCTTCCCTAACGAAATGAACAGTGCATCCCGTAAATTTGACCCCCTCTTGTAGGGCACGCTCATGGGTTTTTAAACCTTTAAAAGACGGAAGGAGGGAGGGATGAATATTAATAATTTTATTATGCCATCGTTTTACGAACGCATCAGTCAAAATTCTCATAAAGCCGGCAAGGCATATAAACTCAATACCATAACCGTCGAGAGTTTCAGTTAAGGCATTCTCGAAAGAATTTCTATTTTTAAATAAATTGTGTTCAATTACTTCGGAGATAATTCCTGCTTCGGTAGCTTTTTCTAAACCCGCGGCACCCTTAACATTTGAAATAACTAGGCTAATTTGGGCTCTAGAGTTTTCGGACTGACAATAATCAATGAGCGCTTGTAAATTTGAACCCCTTCCAGAAATTAGAACGGCCGTTTTTAGCTTTGCCATTCTTCTTCCCAATTGTTTATCTGAACCGTTGGTTGTTTTTCCAATTTCTTAACTGTACCAATTTCATACACAACCTCACCATTTTGACAAAAAATTTCCTTTACGGAATTAGAATGTTTGGGATCAACGATAGCTATCATTCCGATGCCACAATTAAATGTTCTTGCCATTTCTTCTGCAGATATATTTCCTTGTGTAGAAAGCCATTTAAAAATATCGTCTATGGGCCAACTGCCACCCTCAAGCTGAACGCCTAACCCAGTGGGTAAAATTCTAGGAATATTTTCAATCAAACCGCCACCAGTTATGTGCGCCAATCCTCTTAGATGTCCCGACCCATGCGCCGCCAAACATGATTTTACGTAAATGCGGGTTGGTGTAAGTAAAGTGGAGCCAAGAGGCTTATCAGAGAATGGACATTGGCTATCAAAATTTAGACCTTTATCATCAATAATTTTTCGGACCAACGAAAACCCATTCGAATGGATCCCACTAGATAATAGGCCTAATACCTTATCATTTTCGGTAATCGTTTGACCTGTTATTATATTTTGGCGACTAACAGCACCTACAGAAAATCCTGCCAAATCATAATCATCACCTTGATATAGTCCCGGCATTTCAGCAGTTTCTCCGCCTATAAGAGCACATCTTGCTTGTCTACAACCCTCCGCAATACCACTAATTATTTCTTCCGCTCGGTTAGAAATAAGTTTTGCAGTAGCCAAATAATCTAAGAAAAATAATGGTTCTGCTCCTTGCACGATTAAATCATTAACGCACATTGCGACTAGATCAATTCCAACGTTATAGTGGTCATCTAAGGACGCTGCAATTTTTAGCTTTGTACCCACGCCGTCGGTCGCAGCAACTAAAATAGGGTCTTTCATTCTTGTTGGTGCGAGGTCAAAAATACCTCCGAAACCACCAACATCAACGTTAGCCCCTGGGCGTGCTGTAGATTTGATGTGTTTTTTTATGGAATTGACAAATGCTGTTCCAGCATCAATATCAACCCCTGCTTCTTTATAGCTACGACTTTTAATAGGTTTCTCACATAGTTAGAACAGGATATTAAATGGTCAATTACTTACCATGGTTTGTAGAGAAGATACCTGATAACAGCCGGTTTGCAACTTTCACGTTTAAAAGAATCTTAACTGTAGTTTTTATAGCTTCTTTCCTAACGTTCCCTTTGCAGGTTTTAGCTGAGCCACAAGCTGCTTATATCATAAATAATATTAGTGTTGATGAAACCTCTAAATCAGCAGCAATAGCCCAGAGATTAGCATTGAAGAAAGGTCAAGAACTAGCGTATTCAAGGTTGCTAAATCGTATTGTGCCCGTTGACAGGCAATCAAAGATTCCAAGTTTACAGTATTCTGATTTGGTTCAACTAGTATCAGGCATTGATTTTATCGAACAAAAGTCATCACCCACAAGGTATTTGGCAAAAATAAATGTTAGATTTAATCAAACCGCCGTAAGGAATTACTTGCGGAATGCCAACATTCGGTTTGCGGAAACAAAAAGCAAGCCTTTGCTTGTTTTGCCGGTTCTAAAAGCAAACGCGACATTGCAGCTTTGGGATGCTAGCAATACTTGGATAAAAGTTTGGAGGAATCTCCCTACTAGTGATGGGCTGATAAATCTTGTGATTCCAGTCGGCGATACAAAAGATATTGTGTCTATTAGTCCTGAACAAGCAATAGAGGGCAATAGAAAAAGAATTAAAGACATAGCTCAGCGTTATGGAACCTCTTAAGTTCTTCTAACGGTTATGGAAGTAAAATCTGAAAAAGGAAAAATAATTTCCGAAGTCATTAGCAGCCGCATTGGTCTGCAGGGTGAAGGCCAAACTTTGGTACAAGGTTCTGAAAATGATAAAAAATCTTCATTATCAGAAGTTTTTTTTGATGCCGCAAATAGCCTGAGAATAGAATTAGAAGAATCTTGGAAAATAGCTAATATATTAAATTTTAATGATCAACGACAATTATTGGCAGAAATAAATATTAAGGATCTCGAGAGCTTCATATTTCTCAGAAAAGAACTCGAAATGGTTTCTCTAGTCCAAAAAACAGAAATAGTAAGGTTGTCTATACAAGAGGCATTAGTCAGGATTAAATTTTTTGGTTCTCCAGAACAACTGAAGTTGGCTTTGGCACAAAAGGATATTTTATTGAACCAAGGGTCAGTCTATTGGAATTTACAAAAGGCATATATTAATGAGTGATTATAACAGTTTTAAACTAGGGACTGTCAAAAGATTCTTCGGGTTATCTCTATGTAAAAAAAAAGTTGAACAAAAATGAGTCTTCCAAATCTTATTTCCATAGCTCGCCTTATAGCGGTTCCGGTAGTGATTTATCTAATTCTTAATGGATTTTATTTAGGCGCGTTCTGGCTATTTATAATCGCAGGTATTTCGGATGCGGTTGATGGCTATATCGCTAAGAAAATGGGGCAGATCACTGTCCTTGGAAGTTATCTTGATCCTATAGCTGACAAGGCTCTGCTCGTGAGTGTTTATGTGACCTTAGGCCATGTTAATTTACTGCCCAATTGGTTAGTAATTATGGTAGTATTTCGTGATCTTATTATTGTTGGCGGGGGGGTTTTGCTTCATATTTCAACCAACACAGTCAAAATGAAACCTATAATCATTAGTAAAATAAACACGGTAGCTCAAATTATTTTGGTAACAATTCTACTAGCTAACTTGGCCTTTCCTCAAATTTTATGGTCACATTTAGTAATAATTTTAATTTATATTGTTTCCGGGACAACATTGGCCTCAGGGGGTGCATATATCGTTAGCTGGGGAAAAAATGCAGAGCATGATGAAGGAGCCGTAAATAAATGAGTGTAAACGGCCAAAAAGGGTGGTACTGGTTGATAGCATTGCTATTTCTAATAGGTTTGCTGTGGTTATTAGGAGACATATTATTTCCATTCGTGGCTGGGATGGCACTTGCGTATTTGTTTGACCCATTATTAGACAAACTTGAACAATGGAAGATACCGAGGTGGATAGGGGCTGCCACTCTTACCTTATTTTCTGTGCTCGCAGTGTTCTCCTCCATACTCCTAATTATGCCGCTATTGCACACCCAAATTCTCGAGTTCGGTGTTCGCCTTCCAAGTTACCTAAGCTCGATCCAAGCTAAAGTCTTAACGCTTATCGCAACCTTTCAGCCCCATTTTACAGAAACTGATATCAGTACCATAAAAAAAAGCCTAACTGGTTTAATAAATTCAGATGTGATGACTTGGTTAGGTAACTTATTCTCGAGCATTTGGGGTGGTGGGGTTGCGCTGCTCAATATCGTATCTTTGTTATTCATCACGCCAATTGTTATGTTCTATTTACTTCGAGATTGGGATCGAATTTTAGAAATTTTAGATGGCTGGATACCTCGAAAACATTTGCCAATTATTAGGCACCAATTTTCCGAAATTAATTACGTTCTTGCCGCTTTTGTAAGGGGACAAATTTCGGTTTGTATTCTGTTAGGTGTTTTCTATGGTGCTGGATTGAGTATTATGGGACTAGAATTTGGTTTCATTATCGGTCTAGTTACCGGTCTCGTGTCTTTCGTTCCATATTTCGGAATGCTGATTGGCTTTGTAGTTGGTATTGGGGTTGCCATCGCCCAATTCGGGGAATGGGGCCCCATACTTATCATTGCGCTGATTTTCTTTGCCGGACAATTTCTGGAAAGTAATTTTATTACCCCTAAATTAGTTGGAGACAAAATCGGACTGCACCCTGTCTGGATAATTTTTGCCCTGCTGGCAGGGGGGACACTATTTGGTTTTACCGGTATCCTGTTAGCAATACCTGCGGCTGCTATAATTGGCGTAGTAGGACGTTTTGGTATTCTTAAATATAAGGCAAGCCTTTCATATTCTGATTTAGAGAAATAAATACTTTTCTTGATGATTGATAGACGGCAATTAATTTTAAATTTACATCACCGGCCCGCTTTTGGACGGGAAGATTTCTTTGTTTCAAGCTGTAATGAGGAGGCAATAGCCTATATCGACCTCTGGCCTAATTGGCCTACCCCCCTAATATGGCTATACGGACCACCTGGTTCTGGGAAAAGCCACTTGGCAGCGGTTTGGCAGGAAAAATCAGGAGCTCGTCATATCAAGCAGTCAACAGTTGCTGAAAATTTAAAAAACATTTCCCCGGGTTTTTGTATCTTCATTTTAGATTTATCTGAAGGAATTGAGAACGAAAATTTGCTTCTAAATTTTTATAATGTAGTGGCCGAATATAGAGGCTCAATATTAGTGACGGCTTTGAGTCCTCCGGCTAGGTTGAAATTTTTGTTACCGGATCTCGGTTCTAGACTTAAGTCTTCGCCGGTAATCAATTTAACTCTGGCGGATGATGCCCTACTGGAAGCTGTATTAATCAAATTATTCACAGACCGTCAGCTTAAAGTGAAAGCGGAAGTAGTTCCATATTTAGTTCGTCGTATGGATAGGAGTATCGCCGCAGCACAAGAACTTGTTGGCCTTATTGACGAGGTAGCTTTAGCAGAAAAAAAGATGATTACCGTACCATTAGTGAGATCTATCATAAAAAGTTCTGCTGTTGATGCGTGAATTGATTAATGTTAGATATTGATAATTCTATATTTACCATTTTTCATTGTTACGGCGATCTTACCGTGTTTCAAAGCTAAAGCGTCTTCGCCAAATATTTTGCGGCGCCAACCGTTTAGTGCACGAATTTTAGCCCCATCATTTCTTGCTAATTCGTCAATTTCATCCGCACTAGCGATGAGTTTTTGAGCCACGGAGTGTTCTTCGCACTTCAATTTCAATAAAACCTTTAATAAGTCAGAGGTCGGCCGAGATTTTCCCTTATTTTTTCGTGTTTTTAAAACTTTAGGACATTCGTCGATTGGAACAGCTATTCCATCGGAAATTGCAGCAAGGATTTTGTTAGCGGTGCGGCCAGTTTTTTGTCGATCATTGAGTCCGCGTACCATGCCAAGTGCGTTGAGACTACGAGGTTTTTGTATTGCTAAGGATAAAATCACATCATCACGAGCAATTCTATTGCGTGGCACATTGCGAGATTGTGCTTCATTTTCTCTCCATGCAGCAAGCTCCCGAATGATACCTAGAAGCCTTGGAGTAGGGTTTTTAATTTTTAAACGTTTCCAAGCCTCACGAACATCAAAGGTGTATAAAGTTGGGTCGAGAAGAGCATTAACTTCCTCTTTTATCCAGTTTTTTCGATTATTATTATCTACCATTTGGGAGAGTTTTTCATAAATAATCCGAAGATGAGTAACATCGGCTAGTGCATAATCTAATTGTTTTTTAGATAAAGGGCGTTTTTGCCATTCGGTAAAACGCATAGATTTATCAATTTTCTTTTTGATAAGTTGGCTAACTAGAGTTTCATATCCCACAGAGTCACCAAATCCACATACCATCGCAGAGATTTGAGTATCTATCACTGGGAACGGTAGCTCACCCATAATGCGATAAAAAATTTCAAAATCTTGACGGGCTGCGTGAAATACCTTTAATAAATCTGGTTTTTTCATCAGCTCTAAAACGGGTGTTAGGTCTAAACCTTCAGCTAGAACGTCTATTGCGGCTTCTTGATCGGGACCACCAATCTGAATCAAACATAATCTTGGCCAGTAGGTTTTATCTCTTAAAAACTCTGTATCCACAGTAATAAAGTCTGTTTTACTTAGGCTATTACAAAAAGACATTAAAACTTTATTTTCGACAATAAGAGTCATGACTTAGCTATACACAATTTTCTGATAACAGGAAAGAAAATGCTAATTTAAGTCCTAGACCCTTGACAAGATAAGCCGTTATGTGGCCATTCCGTTCGTAGTTTATGTTTTAATTTTGTCCTCGCGGGAAATATAATGCATCAATATAGGACACATAGCTGTGACGCCCTGAGAATTACCGACGCAGGGAAGATCGCAAGACTTTCGGGGTGGGTTCACCGTAAACGGGATCACGGTAATTTATTATTTATAGACTTAAGAGATAATTTTGGAATTACCCAATGTGTAGTTGATAGTTCAAATTCGGAATTTCAAAAGATTGATGATCTACGATTAGAATCTGTAGTATGTGTTACTGGTAAAATTTTACGACGAAGTGATGAAACAATTAACGCGACCCTATCAACTGGAGAGGTAGAGTTGATCATCAGCGATGCAGAGGTGCTGGCTGAGGCTGACCCGCTTCCACTTCAAGTAAATTCTGATATGGATTATGGGGAAGAAACTCGCCTGCGATATCGGTTTTTAGATCTTAGGCGTGACCGATTACACCAAAATATTCAACTTAGGTCTGAAGTAGTCTCAAGCATAAGAAGGCGGATGACAGAACAAGGTTTTACTGAGTTTCAGACACCTATTTTGACCTCGACTTCCCCAGAGGGTGCGCGCGATTTTCTTGTTCCAAGCAGGATTCATCCTGGAAATTTTTATGCGTTACCCCAAGCGCCGCAGCAATTCAAACAATTGATTATGGTTGCTGGATTTGATCGTTATTTCCAGATAGCTCCTTGCTTTAGAGATGAAGACGCTAGAGCTGACAGGTCCCCTGGTGAGTTCTATCAACTCGATGTCGAAATGTCATTTGTAACACAAGATGATGTTTTTGAGGCACTAGAGCCGGTTTTGCATGGAATTTTTGTGGAATTTGGAGAAGGGAAGTCGGTAACACCTATACCGTTTCCAAGAATTCCGTTCGCAGAATCCATGCTAAAATATGGTAATGACAAGCCCGACCTTCGTAATCCGATTGTTATGACTGATGTCACAAATGTTTGGAGTGGTACCGATTTCAAGATTTTTTCTTCTGCGATAGAAAAAGGGGCGGTTGTAAGGGCAATACCGGCACCTGGCGCCGATAAAATGCCCCGCAGTTTTTTTGATAAGCTTAATGATTGGGCACGAGAAGAAGGAGCTGGTGGCCTTGGGTATATTATTTTTAGCGATGGGGAAGGAAAGGGCCCAATCTCCAAATTTCTCGATACTGAAAGAATGGAACAATTAAAAAAATTAACAGGGATTGCCGATGACGGTGCTGTTTTTTTTGTTTGTGACATTGAAGCGGAAGCTTGCCGTTTTGGCGGTTTAGCACGGGACCGAATTGGTGCTGAACTAAATTTAATTCAAGAGGATCAATTTAAATTTTGCTGGATAGTTGATTATCCCATGTATGAGCGTGATGAACGCACCGGAAGGCTCATTTTCAGTCATAATCCATTTTCAATGCCGCAAGGTGGTTTAGAAGCGTTAGAAAGTGACGATCCATTAAAAATAAAAGCCTATCAGTACGATATCGTTTGTAATGGTGTAGAGCTGTCAAGTGGAGCCATTAGAAATCATCTGCCGGCAATTATGTATAAAGCTTTTTCTCTGGCCGGATATAACAGGGAAGAGGTGGAACTTCGGTTTTCTGGAATGTTAAATGCTTTGAAATTTGGTGCTCCTCCCCATGGGGGATCTGCTCCCGGAATCGATAGGATGGTAATGTTGTTAGCCGGAGAACAAAATATAAGAGAAGTTACTATGTTTCCTATGACGCAGCAGGCTCAAGATTTGATGATGGGTGCACCAGCGCCCGTCGATTCCGAAAGGTTGGAAGAATTGCACATTCGGATTTCAATGCCGCCAACGAAAGAAACTTAAAAATTTTTCAGATTGGTTTTAATTAAGCCTCTACCAAACTAACATCAGGCTCAATGTAGTTTTCACAAACTCGCCTTTTAGGAGTTGATTCCTTCACTCTCAAAATAGTAAAGGAATATTTCATCATTTGGTTTCATTAAAGATGCAAAGGTAGAGCTTTTATTTTATCTTTGCTTCTTTGAATATTACGTGTTTCCGTACGATGGGGTCGTATTTACGCATTTCAACCTTATCAGTTAAGGTTCTAGGGTTTTTACGAGTAATATAATAAAATCCCGTATCAGCACTGCTAACAAGTTTTATCTGCAAAGAATTTGCTTTAGCCATAGCTAAAGGCTCCATTAAAAATAAATTGAAGGCTGCAACATAATAGACGGATATTCTATGTCAAGGTTTTCGCTACAGGTTGGTCCACTCTTTTCCTAATTTAAGATAATGATACTGAGTAGCAACAAGTATTTTTTTGTAAAATTCATTTTAACACAAAGGCCTAATTATCCTCATTAAGTTTGCACTTACCTTACGACGAATAATTGTTTTTTAGTGTTAAAGTTTTTTTCTTTTTGTTTCACCTCCAACATAAGGCCACCGGTTGCAAGATTTACCTCTTTGAGACGGACGTTTATATAGTCTCCAAGTTGAAATTTTGTATTTGTTCTTTCGTTGAAGAGACATCGGCGATCCTCATCAAATCGATGATAGCCAACATCAAGAGTTGAAACAGGAATAAAACCACAAGCTCCGACTTCGTTTATCTCTACGAAGAGTCCAAATCTTTCAACGCCCGTTACATATCCAGAAAAAGTGTTGTCTTCCTGATTCCATAAATATAAAGCAGCCATTCTATCGAATAATTCTCTCTCAGCGGCCATAGCACGACGTTCCGTCATTGAAATGTGCCTACCACATTCAATAAAAGTTTCGAGATTATCATTTTCCTGCTCTTTATTCGGCGTATCTATGCAACTAATTAACGCTCGGTGAACTAAAAGATCCGAGTAACGACGAATTGGTGAAGTGAAATGTGCATATCGGCGCAGTGCTAGGCCAAAGTGACCAATATTTTTTGGGCTGTAAACTGCGCGGGACTGGCAACGTAAAATAGCATCTTGAATACCCAGTACATCTTTTCGATCTTTTGTTTTTTCAATTAATTGGGAAAAATGACGGGGTCGGACCGATTGTCCGTCGCCAAATTTTATTCCCAATAGTTTTAGATACTTTCTTAACGCTTTTACACTGATGGTATCTGGGCGCTCGTGCGTTCTATACATACAAAGCGAATTATTACTTTCCAATGTTTCTGCAGCACATCGATTGGCTAAAATCATAAATTCTTCTATGAGTCGATGGCTATCGAGCCTAACTCCTTTTTCTATACCTAGAATTAATCCATCTTTAGACAAAGAAAAATGATACTCCTGTTTGTCTAAGTCTATTGCACCTCGTTTTTTCTTGTGCTTATCCAAAGAAAGGAAGGCTCCATATAGATTATCAATTAGCTTAGATGAAATATTTGAGTCTATTTCTTTCTTTTGATTGTAACTATCTTGGACTTCCGAATAGGTAAGCCGAGCCGCAGACCGCATTATACAACGAGAGAATTTATGTCGTTTCTTGTTTCCCGCATCATCAATCCAAATATCGACGACGAGGCAGGGTCTGTCTTCATTGGGAAGAAGGGAACACCAGCCGTTTGAAAGCTTTTCGGGTAACATCGGAATGACAGTATTGGGAAAATAAACGGAGTTTCCTCTATTTCGTGCCGCCTGATCAAGGGAGTCATTTCGTCGAACGTAATGCGAGACATCGGCAATAGCGACTAATATGTGCCAACCATCATTATTCTTTGTTCTTTCAGCCCAAACAGCATCATCGAAGTCACGTGCGTTTTTGTCGTCTATAGTGACCAATGGAATATGTCTTATATCAACACGATTTTTGGGCGGAGCAGCCTTGCTGTTTTTGGCTTGAAGGAATGCTGATTCAGTAAATTGTTTGGGAATTTCGTGTTTGCTAATGATTGATGCTGTAATAGCGCTCACAGATTGGCTATTGCCAAAAATTTTTATTATTCGAGCGCGGGGCAGGCCAAATTCCTGGCCGGAAATTGTCTCACATTCGACGAGCTCCCCGTCAACGGCCCCGTTTGTTTCCTTGCTATTAATTATAAACTTTGTTTTTAGTCGTCGATCAGAGGGAGTTACCAAACCGCAGTCTGGCTGACTATGAAAAAGTCCAATTAGATTTTGTGGGTTCTTTTGCAGACGTTTTATAATGCGCGCTTCATATCCGTATTTCTTGGCTTTTAACTTAACTAAAAGTTTGTCTCCAATACCGGGGGCTGGTTTGATAACAGGTCTACTATTAAGAAATATTTTTTCTTTTGATTTTTCAAAATGTTTGTCCGATAACTTTAGGATAGCTTCGCCATCTTCATCAAGCCCTGTAACCTCCACTACAGAAACTGAGGGAAGATAATAGTTAGAGACATAACGCCTATTTCGACCGCGTTGAATTTTTCCTTCTTTGACAAGATCCTCCAACAATCCGATAAGCATTCTTCTGTTTGAAGTGCTTAGCCTAAAATGTCGAACGAAATCACGTTTTCCAAGTGGTTTTGAATTGAGGTTAACAAATTCTAAAATCTGCTTCTCTGTCGGAAGACTGGAACGGGTTGGGGTTTTTTGCACGTTTGACTTGCTTTGATTTACTTATTGGCCTTAACGGTTTTTTTACGAGAGGCTTTTTTTGACTTCTTTCCTTTTGCGGCGCGCACTGTAAGCAATTCGACTGCTATATCTAAGGTAATGGACTCCTCTGTCTCTGATTTAGGAATGGAGGCGTTTATACTGTTATGTTTCACGTAGGGTCCGTAGCGACCTTTAAAAACCTTAACAGGTTTCCCATCCTCAGGATGGTTACCTAAGTCTCTGATGGCAGCAGCGGGCCCCTGTTTTTTTGATGGTTTTTCCTTAATAATTGCTACTGCTCGATTTAAACCTAGTGATAAAATATCTTCATCATTACTCAGGGAAGTGTATACTGACCCCATTTTTAAATACGGCCCAAAACGCCCGACACCCGCTTGAATCAACTCTGCAGTTTCGGGATGAGGCCCGATATCTCTTGGTAGAGCGAGAAGCGAGAGAGCTAATTCAAGCGTAATTTCTAATGGTGAGTAATTCTTGAGTAGTGTGGCTCTTTTAGGTTTTGTTTTTCCCTCTGCTTCTCCCAACTGAACGTAGAATCCGAATGGACCTTTACGAAGTGTGACCCCTTTTTCGGTTTTTGGATCAATTCCTAATTCCTTAGGAAGTGACAAAGCAGCAATCTCATCGTCTTCTGCTGTAGCAACCGATAGCGGCCTTGTAAATTTACAGTCAGGATAGTTACTGCAACCTATAAAGGGACCACTTTTTCCGAGCTTTAGTCCTAGGCGCCCATCCTTGCACGAAGGGCATACCCGTGTATCTGAACCATCATCGCGGGCCGGAAAAAAATGCGGACCTAGGTCGGCATCCAAAGTATCGATTACGTCGGAAATCTTTAAATTTTCAGTTCCTTTGATCGCCTCTTGGAAAGCGTTCCAAAAGTCACTAAGTACTTGCGTCCAGTTTGTATCGCCTCTTGCGATTAAATCCAACCTGTCTTCCAGTTCAGCGGTAAAATTGTATTCTACATATCGCTCAAAATATCCGGAAAGAAATGCAGTAACTACTCGGCCCCTGTTTTCTGGTTCAAATCGTTTATTTACAATTCGGACATAGTTTCTATCCTGTAATACAGAAATGATTGATGCATAGGTGGATGGGCGTCCAATTCCTAATTCTTCCATTTTTTTAACAAGACTCGCCTCCGTAAAACGTGGGGGCGGTTTGGTAAAATGCTGCTCTTTATCAACAGAATTGGTTTGTAATTGTTCGCCCTCGGTCACTCTCGGAAGAATTTTAGACTCCGGACTTTCATCTTCAGTTGGATCATCGCGATCCTCTTGGTATAAGGTGAGAAATCCATCAAAGATTATGACAGAACCTGTCGAGCGCATAACTGTTTTTCGGTCGATGGTTGATGTGTCAATAGTGACCTGTTCAAGAGCTGCTTTTTGCATGGAGCTAGCAACGGCACGTTTCCAAATCAGCTCGTAAAGGCGTTGTCCGTCTTTATCTAGGTATGCACCTAAATCTTTGGGTAACCTCGAGAAGTCGGTTGGACGAATTGCTTCGTGGGCTTCTTGTGCATTTTTTGAACGATTGCGGAAAATATTTGGCGTATCTGGAACATATTCATCACCAAATTGTTTTCTTATTAGATTACGGCTGGAGGTAATTGCTTCTTGTGCCATCTGATTGCTGTCGGTTCGCATGTATGTGATCAGGCCCAAAGTCTCCCCGTCAATATCAATTCCTTCATAAAGTTTTTGAGCAACCCTCATGGTTCTAACCGCCCCAAATCCCAACTTTCGCGATGCCTCCTGTTGCATAGTAGAAGTAGTAAAGGGTGGTTGCGGATTACGGAAAACAGATTTTCTTTCTATCGAAGTCACACGGAATTCGCCAGATTCTACGGATTCAACAGCTTGTTTTGCCGAATTTTCATCGGAGATAGAGAAACGATTAAGCTTTTCTCCATCAAGGTGGGTAAGATGAGAAGATAAAATACCCCCTTGTCGAGTTGTAAACGTTGCTTTGACCGACCAGTATTCCTGTGGAACAAATTTTTCGATTTCATTCTCGCGCTCGCTAATCAACCTTAGCGCAACTGACTGGACCCTGCCGGCTGATCGGCTTCCAGGCAATTTCCGCCAAAGTACAGGCGAAAGGGTGAAGCCAACCAAATAATCGAGCGCTCGTCGTGCGAGGTAGGCTTCAATAAGTCCTCGATCAAGAGATCGTGGATTATCTATTGCATGACTAACAGCGTCTTTTGTTATTTCATGAAAAACGACGCGTTGAACATTTATTCCGTCGAGCGCGTTACGCTTTTCTAATTCTTCTTGAACATGCCATGAAATTGCTTCGCCTTCCCTGTCCGGATCGGTTGCCAAGTATAAATGATCTGCTTCTCGTATTGCTTCAACAATGGCCTCAAGATGTTTTTCTGACCCTTTTCCTACTTGCCATAACATATCAAAGTTTTTATCGGGGTTTACTGAACCATCTTTTGGCGGTAAGTCGCGGACATGACCATAGCTAGCGAGTACTTTATAATTACTACCCAGGTACTTGTTGATTGTCTTGGCCTTAGCAGGCGATTCTACTACAACAACGTCCATATCTATTCAAATTCTCATAAAAAAGTTTATAGTAAAAAAAAGAGTTTACTTGAAACTTAGGACACAATCAGGTTGTATTTAAACTCCGATTGCTAGCCTTAAGTATTACCAATAAATGACAATTGGCACTCGTGAAGCTGTTCGTCAACACTTGTTATACTTGTTTGGAACATTTTTATAATTTCAATTTGAGCCTTCTGAAGGAGGTTAGCCTGTCAGTGTTGACTCCAAAATTAACGCTATAGATGTAATTTTATTTTTTCTTAATTTTTTTATTCGTACTCACATTGGCGCCGATTTTAGACTCTTTTCCTATCAAAAGGCGGCGAATATTAGAGTGATGTCTTATCCATATAAGGGTAGAAATCAAAATAAATAGTTCTGTAAATTGCGGGGAAGAGAGCCACCAGGCTGAGAAGGGAGCTGCAATAGCCGCCAATAAAGCGGCAAGTGAAGAATATCTAAAAAGAAGAGCCGTCATAACCCATACGCCGATGGCTATAAGGCCTGAGGACCAAGATAAGCTAAGAATTATACCAATGGCAGTTGCGACACCTTTGCCGCCTTTAAATTTAAGCCAAATAGGAAAAAGATGTCCCAGAAAAGCACCGGTGGCGGCCAGAACAGCGATATCCGGGCCGAACATTTTACCTAAAAGTGTTGCAAACGCACCCTTGAGAATGTCGGCTAAAAGAGTGGCTGCTGCTACACCCTTTTTTCCGGTTCGAAGCACATTAGTAGCTCCAATATTCCCAGAACCAATATCACGGATATCGCCTGCTCCGGACAGCTTGGTAAATATCAACCCAAATGGGATAGCACCGATCGAGTAACCCCCAATAAAAGCGGTTAATAAATATGGCCATGCGAAATTCCAACTGATTGGGTCTATCACCGATAATTCCTCAAATTTTTATCAATCCTGCAATAATTATACCAAATCTTTCTAAAGACAGAACAGAAATACGGCGATTTTCCACTTTAATGAGGAAATTCGCTTTTTTGAGACAAATCTAAAAAAATACTACACATTTTTTTAAGTCTGGCCTATTATCAAAGATAGAAGATAGAGTCAGTTATTAAAAAGGCTCAAAAAATAGAAACATACCATAGTTGCAATGGTTGTGGTTGTTTGGGGGGGATAAAAATGAGTTTTGATCCGAGTAGTCGGGAGATGACTAATATTTCTGCTGTCGCTGGTGAGGTTACTTTATTCAGGGCTGTCATCGCCCGCGCCTTCCATGATGCTTTAAATCGCAGGGGTATCAACAATGATAGTGTGGACGTGGAAGCGCGAGAGGCAAGAGTTCTAAGAGAAGAAGCAAGAGAATGGTTGCTGACTGATAGCATAGATTTTCGTAGGATCTGTCAGTGGGCATTGTTAGAACCTGAGGCAGTCAGAGATTCTGCAGTGAGAGCGATTGAGGCATGTGATGCGGGTACTACCCGGGTTGCTGCCTAACCATAAAAACTTTTTTATAAGATGGTCTAAGTCGAGGATTCGGGTAAATAATTATCCTCTAATGTGCGTTTCTCCATAGAAAATTTACT
>MDTE01112830.1_pt1 | contig 18944 bp, 5 predicted proteins | sample 811231 | NCBI WGS metagenome assembly MDTE01 (sample SAMN05326651, study PRJNA326480) | marine metagenome | isolation source: seawater | place: Indian Ocean: Red Sea | collected 2010 | reverse complement strand
GATCCTGCTAGCAGGTATAGAGACACATATAATCTAATTCAAAGCAATAGAGATTATATCCTTGATAATGCCCTTGCAGAGATTGCTGTATACCATGCAGACTTCTATATTCCACCCGATCCTCAGGAGTATGAACAGTCTAGATTCAAGACTGCATATCGCTTCATCCGTCGCAATAAAGCTGGAGCACAAGCATATGCTATTGGACAAATTCAGACTCAGTATCCTGGTTTCACATTCCCAGGAGGAAGCACTGCTAAGTGTGAAAGAGACTTAGGTTTCTTCATTGATGCCCTCGGAATGGACATCTTTATGGGTGGTAATGAGTGGACTAGAACATTCATTAACAAGTATTTTGATGCAAACGGTTGGGTAGTTGGTGGTTTACAAGGTGAAGAACTTCAGAGTATTGCTGGTTTCAATGCTGTTAGAGATTACATGCAGAATGCTGTATCTAACCAGTTGACCAGTGGTTATCAAGATTTGAATGCAAGTCCTGGTGAAGCTATCTATGGAGATGGCAATGGTGATCTTACCAACTTAGATCCTGCTGCATGTACTGATGTTCAGAATGCTATCGCATCTCTAACATCTATTGTAACTCAGGTTATCAGTGATGGTAATATCCTCAGTCTAACTGATTCAAACAATCCAAATTATGTTGCACCAACGATTAGAGATCTAAGTTCTGGTGAGTTGAAGTGTCGTAGAGATATCGGACACATTGTTGATGCAGTTAAGCAAGACTTGTGGTTTGGTGGCAATGCTTACTCTATTGCTGCAGCAAGAGCATACTTTGATAGAGCTGGTGTACCTATCAGCAATGGTCTCACTGGAGAAGAAGCACCATCAATCACTGCATTCAAGCGTGCTGCTGATGCTATTAACCTAGCAATTAATAACCAACTATATTATTGGGATCAGACAATCACCCTTGATGTTGATGGTGATCCTCCAATTGTATCTGACATGAATGCAGATGCATACAACCTTGTTCTTAGGAACAAAGAGTATCTCGCAGAGGAAGCATATCTACGTATGCAAGCAGCATATCCTTCATATGTTCCTCAATCAACTAATACTAAGCAGGATTGCCTAGATGACGTTTATAATGTCCTAGAAGAAATCATGTATGATGTTAAGTTTGGTGGAAACGCCAAGACTTATGACTCTGCAGAGATTTACGTCACCAATGTAATGCCTTACTTTGGTCCTAGTAAGAAGAGAAAGGACTTTACTCCTCAGTCTGTATCTTATGATCCAGCAACTGGTCTCTCTGTATTCACCATCCCTGGTCATGACATGCAGCAGGGTGGATACATTAAAGTAGATACTGGTAGTGTCATCTTTACATGTGCAATGGATGGCAACCAAACACAACATGCATCACCAAGTCCTGATGATCCTTATGCTGGTCAGTGGATGCAAATTACTGCTGCTGATGCATCAACCATTACTGTTAATGTTGGTGTATCTGGTGCAAACCAAACATGGACACCAAGCAATGCAGTATACGATTCCACAACTGGTGATATGGAAATCACCATTGGTGCTCATACTTTGAGTGTTTCTGAAGGTATTATTCTTCTAGATAACTCCTTCACTTTCACATGTGATCAAGATGGAAATGCTACTCAGCATACCTATCCACGTCCTGGTAGCGATCCTTTTGCTGGTAAGTCTATTCCCATCACAGCAACTACAGCAACTACAATCACGGTTAATGTTGGTGATGCAGGAACTGCTGCTGGTGTAGCACACACCTTTGTAAGTGCAGCAGCAAATGCTGTACAACATCTTCCACAGTCTGCACATACATTTGTTTCTGCCGCTACTGATTGTGTACATTATGGTGTCGCTGCAGCAACATTTATTGATCCTGAGCGTGATGAGGCAGCAGAGGTATTCACTCAAGTCAAGAACCTCATTCCATCTATCCTAAGAAATGAGTTAATTAGCAGCAGTGCTGGTAATACTCTAATTCAATTTACTGATTCTACAATTACTACTGATTGGGATGATCCTGCTTGTGTATCTGCTATTAGTGCAGTACAAGCAAACCTTGATACTATTATTCAAGCAATCGGAACTGACAATGGTGGTGTAGGTAATCTATCTGGTATTACTAGAACTGCTCCAGTACAACCTGTAAACCTAATTCAGAATGGTGTAAACCAAGGATATGTTTCTGGCAACTGTTCTGATGTTGTTTCTAGTGTCAACTCTCTAATTGGTATTATTTGTGATGCTGTTTCTGCAGGAACTCTAACCACACTTCCATCGCTAGACAATGGTGAGTGGGATTGTGCTAATGTTCGTTCTACAATTGAAACTCTACTTGATATTGCAGATGATGCATTTACAACTGCATCTCTTGCAGATCTACCTGTAATTAATAGAGGTGGATTTACAACCAATGCTACTGTATCTAAGTGCTACCGTGATGTTTCTTACATTGTTGATGCTGTTGTATCTGACCTCAGACTTGGTGGCAACATCAACTCTGTACAGGCAGGTGAGGCATACTATGTTGGCAACCAACTAGAGTATATCGACGGAGAGAAAACAGAGACCATCGATGCATGGAACTATGTCGGACAGATGGCAACTGCTGCCATGAGAAACTTCGACGTTCTTGCTCAAAATTGCACTACTACTTCTGGATCTGCGATTGTTGATGTCAACGATACTCGTGGTATCTTGATTGGTATGTTGGTAAGAGAGTTTGACAATACCGATCCAGTTAATCCTGCATATGAGTATGGTTTACTCCAGTCAGGTGCTACTGAAATTAACACCAACATTCCTCCAAACACATATGTTAAGAGAATTGTTAGCAGCAGTCAGATTGAACTTGGTGTTGATAACTCTAGATTTGATACAGGAAGTACAGTTCTTGCACAGCAAACTAGCAGCAGTGTATCACTATACTTTACTTTCCCCAAAGGTCAGTGGGCAGATACATTACCTAAGACTGTAGTTGTTGGACCTGCTTCTGCAAACCCAGATGTTCTCGTAGATACTACAGTAACTGCAACTAATAGGGAGTGTTCTGGAACTGCTGATGCAATTGAGACGTTAGTTGGAAATATTACCACGATCATTAACAGTGGTGTTGGTAGTGTTGCTAGACAACCACAAACAACTTCACTTTCTGCATTTGTTAACAGAGCAACAGTATTTACTATCAACACCAGCGGCACTGGTGCATCTAACCCACACGACTTTGAAACTGGTACACCAGTCAGACTGGTTCCACGTCCACGTTTCGATGTTGCTAAAGGTAAGTATGTTGAGGTTGACAAGCGTCTTGTTAGACTACCTAATGGATTCGAGACAAACAGAACATACTATGTAATTGCTCCTGGTAGAAGAACTCAACCAGAAGATTATTCTACTACAACGTTCTTTAATGGTAGCGATCAGACTAAACTGATGCTCGCAACTTCAAAAGAGAATGCTGCAGCAGGTATTTACATTTATGCTTCTGAATCTGAGTCTATCGATCCAGATGTTGAAATTGATATCTATCAGTTCATCCTCGATGAGAATTATGACCTACACAATTACAAGGCAAAACTAACCAACGCAGTTAATGCTGGTATCGAGACTGATGTATCCCACATCTTTGATACTCCATTCTCATCTGTAACACCTCAAAAAGTATTCTTCAGAGATCTAGACAGTGGAAGAATTCCTTTAGTCTCTACAACATATGCAAGTGATGCTGATGTTGCTATTCAGAATGCTCAAGATGCAAACTTTGGTAGAATTGACCCAACAAAGGAATTCTTCGCACGTTATCAGAATGATAATGTAATTACAGTTCACAAGACTCATGCTGATGCGATCAACAATGTAAACCCAATTACATTTACTTCTGGTCAGACTCAAACTTTCCAGATCTTTGCTAACAAGCGTAGAGCACCATTTGCATTTGATCCAACATTTAGTCAGGGTGCTGCTACAAGTGGTAAGTGGTTTGTTCGTTGTATTGATGAAGGTTCTTCTTCTATCGCACAAAGCACCAGAGAACAGAATATCTTCTGGAGAATTCAGCAATCTGATTACTCTGATCGCCCAAGATCCACTGATATGTGGTTCACTAGAATTGAGGATGATCGTGATGCAAATGATAGAACATACAAACTACGTTATGTTATTCCTAAGTATCTTGAGAACGCTAGAGATCCTATCAACGGATTTGTTATCAAGACAAGAACTGACGATACACGTAAACTAGTACCACAGAAAGTTCTACTCAAACCTGTTGCTGGCACTGTATATGGTGCTCGTTTTGAGAACCCAGTACAGGCAGGAGAATACATTGGATTTAATCAAACTGAGTTTGATGCACTAAGTCTCAATAAGACAAATCAGTATGATCCATACAGAAAAGTAACTGGTTCTGGTGTTGAGTATCGTGCATTTGCTAAGTTTACCTCTGGTATCCAAGCTACAATTCAATCTGGACGTTATGTCGAAGATGATCTAGATCCTAACATTAAGTATCTGGAACTGACTCTATATGATCATGGCGTTGATACTCTCAACTTCCCTGGTTTAAGAAATGAGTCATTCACCACTGTTAAGATCAATGCACCTCAAGGTGGTGAATGGACAGTTAATAAGACTGCAAGCATCACTGCTAACCAGATCGAGTGGACTGGAAATTCTTCTGGTATTGCTAATATCCATGCATATTATAGTGTTGGTGGTGAGCACTATCTAATTCTTAAGAATGTCCGTGGTGGCAAACTAGAGTTTAGTGAGTATTATAACACTAGATTCAGACAGGGTTCAGTCTTTGCTGATATGCTGGAAGACCAGGATATGGGCAAATCGCTACCTCTAAAAACACTAATCCGAAAAAATTATCCCCAGTATTTTTACAAGCAAAACGGCGCTAACGTTTATACCATCACTCCTGGTGATCGTATTCAGGACAGTGCTGGTGTTGAATACTACGTTGATAAGGTTGAGGATGCAGGAGTTATTGAAGATACATTCTATGTCTTCAGTTATGAAACTCTACAACGTAGAATTGCAGGTCAGCAAGATGGTATCTATTATCTCTCCTGCCTACGTGGTAATGTTTCTCCATTCCCAACAGGTGCAGGAGTTGCAGAGAACTTTAGGAAGTTTAAGTTCTCACAACCAGTTAGCAGTCTCTATCCACTGAACTACAAGAACGATCCTCTGTGGTTCCAGAAGGTAGGTACAACATCTGAAGAACTAAATGTTTCTGCACAGTTGTTAGATCCACCATCTGCATTCTCTGCTGCTGACAACTATATTCATGGTCTTGTAACAACTAATGACTTTAAGAACTCGGTCACTAGAGAATTGGTTGATGATCTTTTAGATCAACCAGCATTTAATGAGAATTCTTATATTACTAATGCAATTCAAGCACAATCAGGTAATGCAACTTCTGGTTCAGAAGATCGTCTCATTCCTATCGCTGGTGATAGCACAGTTCTCTCTGATCAGAGATACTATGTTGAACTTCGTAGACCATCTATCGCTCGTGCTGGCAACCACACATTTGAGTATCTTGGTTTCGGACCAGGAAACTACTCTACTGGTCTCCCAGCGCGTCAGGAGATCGTTCTAACACCTACTGAGGACTTCTACGCCCAAAGTAAGAAACAAGACGCTGGTATCGTCTTCTACACAGGTCTCAACTCTAATGGCGACCTCTATATCGGTAATAGAAAGATTAACGCTATTACTGGTGAAGAGACATTCCTTGAGTCTGCAACGTTGCGTGATAGTGAGGATGAAGATGAGGATATCGGAAACCTAGTAACATCCTTCGATACACCTGTAACGTTTAACCAGAACATTACAGTTGTTGGTGGTGATGGTTCACAACAAAACGTATTCCAGTCTCCGCTAATCATCTCTGTACAGGACAATGACCTAACAGAAGTTAGAGATTCTCTAATCATTCGTTCTAATGTTTCTTCTGTTGATCCTGTAACTGGTGATGAGCAAGATGAGTCTCTTGATAGAACTAACTTTGCTCCTCCAACTGAAGGTGATATTCGACTCAGTAAGAACAGAATTCAGGCTGCTGTCTTTGGATTCAATCCAAGAGGAAAAGGTCAGAAGTATGAATTTAAGACTCACATCACCAATGGTGTTCCTTCTAACATCTCTCCAAATAACAGCAATCTAGTTGCTCAAGGTGGTACTAGATTACTTAACAATCAATTTGTTGACTTTGGTGGTGTTGCTGCTAAACCAGGCGATGTACTTTACAAAGGTAAGCAGATTGGTCAGTCTGGTTCACTCGGTTGGATCTTCTCTAACTACTTCACTCAGATTCCTAACAACAACATCTTTACGATTGAGTTTGATGGAACTAACGTAGTTAAGTTGACATTCAAGGATTCACTTGGTGTTGATATTCCTAACTCTGCTATCGGTATTACTTCTGGTTCACAGATCAGACTTAATGATTATATCGATGCAAGATTAACCAATACCTGGACAGTATTCAGTCCAAATGGTGATGCATTTGATCCTGCTAACAACTACGTACACTTCCAAGTTAATGATAACATTACCATTGAGACTTTAAGTTGGAATGGTGCTGGTGGTGTTCTAGCTTCTGCACCTGCAGGAACTAATCCTACTATTGACTTCTCTAACTCTTCCTGGAAAGAGCAAGGTGTTATTGGTGCTGAAGCACTTAGAACAGAGACAGAAACGATTGGTGATTATAAATTAGGCATCAACACAATTGCTCGTTCTTCACATAATGCATCACAGAATGCATTTGTTGATACTGAAACAGAACCAAGAGCAAATCTAGATGTTGTTGGTAATACATTTATCAGTGGTAAGAAAATTCTTTCTTATCTAACTGAAAGCAGTGTTGTTAAGACAGAAACCAATCAAGACAATGCATTGTTGGTTGGTGGTGATAGCACCGATCCTGATGAGTATTCAACTCTAAGGGTCATGACTACCAACAATGGTAGAGTTGGTGTTAATACAGCAGTTAATGATACTGTCAACCCAATCAATAATCTAGATAGAAGTTTCGTTGTTGTTGGTGATTCTAGATTCTCTGATAATGCTAAGTTCCAACAGGATATTGAGGTTAATGGTGGAGATATTACCACTACTAATAATGCATTCAACTTCATTAATCAGAATGCTCAAATTCTGAACTTTGCTGGTGATGGACAGATCCTGAACTTTATGAACAACCAGACGGTTGCTCAAAGTATCGCGGTTGGTAATTCTACTACCAGTCAGACTATTCTAGTTGGCGAAGCTGCTACAACTGGTGTTCTTAAGATTCATAGAAACACTGATGATGCAACAGTTGACATTGCTACCGTAAGCAACAATGCTACATCTGAGTGTAAGATTACACTTGGTGGTGCATGGGCAACTCAAGCAGATGCTACATCTTACACTAAGATTGGCACATTCTACACTGGTGTTGCTGGAAACCTTGAGATTGGTACAGGATGGGGTGCTGGAACCAGTGCTTCTAGACTCTATACACAGACACGAGTCGCTAATCTCTTTGATGGAGACCAAACTAATACAGTCAACCTTGCAACGAACGCAACCACGTTCACCATGGGTTCGACTGGTGGTACTACATTCATTAGAAACACCCTGAATGTTCTTGCTTCTGCAATTGTTGAGGGTAATATCAGACTAGACGGTGGTCTAAATGCTGGTATTATTAAGATTGGTAGAGGTAAGTTTAGCACTACAATCTCACCACACCTAGTTGGTGGAGTTGAGAATCCAAACATTGACTTCTACAAGTATGAAGATACTGGTAGAATTATTGATACCGCTGGTGTATCACAATGGGGTTCAACTGCATTCTTGGTCGCTGGCGGTCAGATTGCTGGTATTGATAACATCACTAACAATGGTGCTAACAATAGAACTCCTGGCACATATTCATTCATCCCTGCATCTTCTGCGGGTGCTGGTACTGGTGCTACATTCACGATTATTGTTAGATTTGACTATACTCTTGACATTAGTATCGAGAGTCCTGGTGAAGGATATTCTGATAATGAAGTTCTAACTATCACTGACGCTCAACTTGGTGGCGGTGGAGGTGGAGACCTCACGTTCCTAGTCAATGGAACTAACTCTGCTGGCACTAGCTACTATCTACCAATTTCACAACCTGTTGTTGGTGATTTCCAAGTTGGTGATCTTATCTTCCTTGATAGAGCAAATGCCAACTCTCCTGATAGTATCGGTTCTGGTTCTAACATCATCACTGGATTGAGAGATGAAGCAAAGAGTGAAATTCTTCGTATTATTGGTATTGCAAACATTGCTAACCCATCTGATCCTAACGGATATAGACTGATTGTTAGCAGAGGTGCTGAAGGAACTGGCACATATACTGATCACCCTGATGGTTGTGTTATTGCTAAGTTCGAGAAGCAAGGAAATGCTTCTTACATCACTGGTTCTGACTTGGATAACAATGGTGAACTAGAAGAACCTCTAACTGGTATCGGTAATGGTTCTGGTGATGTCAACATTGGTGTTGCTGAATTTGGTGGAACAATCACCACTCGCGACTTTATCAGACTATCACAGACTGAATTTGTATCGATTGTAGAACTAATCTCTACTTCACCACAATCTCTCATCGTCAACGATGGTGGTTCTCCTGCTGCTGATGTATTCAAGGTTGAATCTACAACTGGTGATACTTACATCTTCGGTGATATTCTCGCTGGTTCTGGATTCAATAAGTTTACTGTTGATTCTACCACTGGCAACACAAACATTGCTGGAACTCTAACCACTGAGAATACACTAACCATCAACGGTTCGACTCTCTTACAAACTGAGTTCTTCAGAATTACGAATGGTGGTGCAACTGGTACTCCAATCAGAACAACCTTAGAAGTTGATACTGCAACTGGTGATCTAACGATCAACGGTGGTAACATGAACTTCTATGGAACTGATGGAACCACTCCACGCCTAACATTCAATAATTCTTCTGGAGACTTCACAGTATATGGTTCGTTCTCTGCTCTGGGAACAGGAACCTCTACATTTGGTGGTGATATCGATGTTGCTGGCGATGCTATTATCCGTGGTGGAGATCTAACAGTTAACTCTGGTGGAAATACAATCTTTAATGTTGCAAATGACGGTGCTGTAACTATCGCTGGCATTACAGATTACTTCTCACAAACTGGTGGACGCAAGTGGGAGTACACTGCTAACAGTGTTGTTGAATGTGAGGCGAACGTTAATTACTTCATCAATGCTACTGGTATTACACTAGTTAAACTACCAGCAAATGCTCTAATGGGCGATATGGTTCGTATTATAGATATAGGTGGTGCCCTAACTCATAATGTATCAATGGTTGTAAGAGCCTCTGATACCATTAGTGTTCAGGGTGAAATTACCAATACGGGAACCACGATGTTGTCTGGAATTGCACCATCTAACCTTGCAGGATATGATGGCGGTGAGTTGGTTGTACAAACGCCTCGTGCATCCTTTGGACTGGTTTATGCTGGTCCAAACGCACCAGATGGTGGACCAGGAGCTCCATCGTCCCTCGTCGGTTGGTATCTAATGGACGTATAAAGAGATGAGTTTCTATCAATCAACTAGACAGATGAAGGCTGCCGTTATCGGCAGCATCATCCCTTGGAGTGGTCAGTTATCTACTATTCCAGATGGGTGGATTATTTGTGATGGTACTCAACCTGCTGCTAAAGATTATCCTCTCCTAGTACAAGCTATTGGTGATACTTATAATGAAGGAACTTCAAACCTAGGTGGTGCTTTCCCAAATTATACAGGATCATTCAAACTTCCTGATCTTCTTGGTGGAAGAACATTGATGGATATTGAGGGTTCTTATTTTGCAACAGCAGCTCTTGGTGGTACAGGAAGTCCTATTGATACAGATCCAGATGCAAGAACCATTATTGAACCATACATTGGATCAAACACAGATAATGGAATGAATACTGTTTGGAATGATGTGAGAACTGATGTTGAATTTACTTTGAACGTTAGAAATGGTTATGTTGGAAACATTAGTGGAAATACTATAATCCCTGGTCAGGGTGAGAAAACTGTTTTTATTGGTGGTAGAAAACTAGGACACCAGCATATTAGAGATCATAGTCATCCTGGTTCTTATGAAACTATTCTTGATATTACTGGATCTCAACCTGGATTTGGTGTAATTCCATACGATAATATTACTGCAGTATTTAACTATGCATCTATTGACGTTAGAACATATGTTCTTGGCGTTACAGGTGGAGACTTCCAGATTGACAAGGTGAGATTTGGACTAGAAGGATGGTTCAAAGATAATGTTCAGTTAAAAGATGCTGGTAGTATGAGTTCTATTGGTAGTTTCTCTGGATTTGGATCAGGATCTGACGGTAGAGCAGTAGCAAAGATTAATTCGGAAATTCCTCCTAGCAATTTAGCTGCTTTAAATATTTCGGATTCTCCTCTTGCAACATGGGGAGAGTGGAGACCACTCCCTTCTAGTACATCAGGTGGACCAACTCTTTCTGGTGGTGATGAGGTTCCTTATGGTCTCTTTGGACAATCAACTGATGTTCCTCAAGGATACAGAAATTTCTATCCAGATGTTCCTGCAGCAGGTAGATATTCTACTTTTGTCAGTAATGAAGGATCTGATTTTCTTGGAAATGATATCCAAGCACATGGTCATGATCCTTTTCAGGTTGTTTACGATCAGAACAGTTTGAAACCACAACCTAGACTTGATTCTAATTTAACTATTCCAATTGATACGGTTCTTGATAATGTTAGTAATAAGGGCGCATTACAAATTAATATGAACACAGCACAACCAACACTTACTTGCGTGTACATCATAAGGGCATACTAAAATGGCAAATTACACTAACGAAAGAGCAAGATATGGTGGATGTACAGGTCAGATCCTGATACACTCTACACCATTTTTGGGATCTGGAAACGATCCAACGGCACAAAATTTTCGCAGTAAAATTCCTGCTGGATACCTGAGATGTGATGGATCCATTCTTAATGCTAGAGATTTTGTAAGTTTGTCGCAAGTTTTAGGTGTTGGGAGTGAGACTAGATTTATTAAAACAGGATCAAATGTAAGAGAGGCAGATCAATCAACTGGTGAACTTGGACAGTTTCAATTACCCGACTTAGGATCTAAAGTAATTATTGGTGGTAGAGGAACTGGTCTATACAATAATGATTTTATTGACACTGGTGTAGAAGAGACGAATCCAACTAATCGTGTTGGTCCTCAAATTGAGGTAGTAAGTAATTTTGGTAATACTATTACTGCCTTCTATCAAGGCAATATGCAACTCTCTGCCAGTGGACCAATAGACTTCCTAGGTAATCCTACGTATAATTTGGATAGACAAACCTCTGTAACTACACTTAATATTGATAATTTCCAAGGTCATGCACACAACTCTGATCAGGGATTTATGAATTATAGTGCTGCTCACGCAACTTCTACGATTGGTGGTAAAGATTACTCACGTAGACTTGCGAATAGTGGTGCAGGAAACCTGTTTGATTTTTCAAACAATTGGGAAGCAGAGTCTACTCACCAGCATAACATCCAAAGACCAAACGAATACACACATTTTTTTACATATTCTCATCCAATACAACAAATTGATATGAGTGGTGTATCTGCAACTGTTGATGTTGATGTTAATGATCAGGAAAAGTTAGATGAATTAGTCACGCCATTTATTTTGGTGGAGTACATTATTAAATTTTAAAATGGCAATATATTGGACTAGTAACAATATTCCTGGGTATATATCTTGGAGTAATGGAAGTTGGTCTGACTTTATGAATGCCTATGCAAGGCATCCATATGATACTAATGCAAACGCAAATAATCTTCCTGATGTATATGGATCTACTACTATTACAGCACCATATTCTGGTACATATGAATTTTGTGGTGCAGCAGATAACTATGGTGCGTTAGATATTGGTGGTCAGAATAGAACCATCAATGGATTTACTCATTCTGGCAAATGTAAATCAAAGTATTATAATAAGGGTGATACTATTGCACTTGCTTGGAACTTTGGAAATGCTCCAAGTAGTGAAAATTTTACAAATAATCCATCTGCTATCTCGTTAAGATTAACTGGTCCTGATGCTCCACCAGCGCCAACAGCAAGTCTTTCTATTGATCCTACTGCTATTATTCAAGGTGGAAGTGTAACTCTTACGTGGTCTTCTACTAATGGAACTTCATTTAGTCTAACAGATGTCGCTAATCCTGGATCTAGTGGTAGTGCAACTCTTACAAATATCACAGCAGGTAAAACATATACGTATACAGTTACTAACGAAGCTTCAAGTGCTACTGCAACCAAAACATTAACTGTTTATGTTCCACCAACAATTAATGTAACTGCTGATAACCCTACAATTATTGTGGGTGGCAGCACTACTATTAGATGGTCTCACACAGGAGACGCTAGTTATGTATCTTGGACCTCTGGTGGATTGACTAACACAAACCTCAATAGTAATTCTGTTGTATCTCCCACAACCACAACATCATATTGTGCAGTTGCTACTGGTCTTGGTGGAACATCTCCTGAAAATTGTGCAACAGTTACAGTTTACGCACAACCATACATTGAAAAATTTGAAGTTCCTGCGGTAGTTAATTATGGCGCAGCATCTTTCAATGTAGAATATGAAACGAAATATGCTAATGTAGAATTAAAAATTGAAGTTTTTCATACAGGATATACATCTGGTCCAGACCAAGGATCATCTATTTTAGAGCAAACTTATGTTTTAACAACAGCAGCTTCTGCTGAAAATGGTAGTGCAAATGCTGATGCAAATGGAACAATTACATATAGTCCACAGTGGGATAATTTCGGTCCTAGAACAATTGTTGTTAGATTAAGTGGTACTGGACAGGGTGGATCTTTTGTGGATGAAAAATCTATTCCTGTTGCCATTGACGAGACCCCAGACAATATAACAATTCCAGAGAGTGATGATCTTTTAAAAGATGCTGATCCTGTTATTACTCCAGAAAGTGAGATTTTAACAGAATGGTATCTTATTGAAGATATAGACATTCCAGTAGAAATTAAATCTGATTGGCCAATCTTGGTAGATAAAAACCTAGATGGTACTTGGACTCAAATCAGACAGATCTAATAAATATCTAAAAGTATGTAATGCATTATGGAGAACAGATTTACTCGCATGAAGCAGGAAGCTGTTGGTAAATTGAAAATTTGTCTTCAGTGTGAAAATTTCAATAAAACGACCAAACAATGCAAATTATGTGGGTGTTTCATGCCTGCAAAAGTCTTGGTTCCTATGCTGAAATGCCCTGATAATCCCCCTAAATGGTAAATGATATGGAAGATACAATTGATTCACTGATTAAAGATTGGCGAGAAACTCATCCGCTTGACTTAGGTCCTATAAATGACGAAGAACGTGAAAAGCTTCAAAGAAGATTAATGTTTTTATTGGGTCCTGACACTCAATTGTTAGTTGACCATTATACAACGGAAAATAGTCATAAGATCAAAAAGTTTATTAGCGAAGAGGTTACTAGTATTTTAAAAGCGATGGGTAGAAATGAAACTACCATTTTTAGAGACATTTTGACGAATTTGACAATTCACGAGTCTCAAGATGAAATTATGAAACTAGCATATGAGGAGTTAGAAGATTCGTAGGAAATTTTAAATGTCTGTCGGCACATTCAGTCAAACTTATTATAGTGGCGAGATTAACCATGATATTCCTGGCAATGCTAGGGATATTTTGCTGCAGATGGCAGGTGGTGCTGGCGGAAACGGTAGTAGTGGAGGAACAGGTGGCAATTCTCATAGAGCAACATTCTCTATTCCTGGAAATTTTGTTGGCGTTTCAAGAAACCTAAAACTTTATCCTGGAAAAAAAGGATCCAATGGGGGAATTCCCCAAGGTGGTACTAGTGGTGGTACATTTTATGGTGGTGCGGGTGGATCTGGTTATTATGTAGTTTCTTATAGATGTGATTATGCTGCTAATATATGTACATGTCCTGTTGCCCCAGGATATAGTTGTACAGATAGTCCACCATGTTCTGGTGGTTACACTTCAGCATCGGGATGTGCTGAAGGTGGAATGAGATGGTTTTGTCCACGAACATGTTATACTGGAACTAACGGATATGGAGGAGGAGCAGGCGGTGGTGCCTCTGTTGCTTACCTAAACAATACATTAGCTGTTGTACTCGGTGGCGGTGGCGGCGGTGGTGGATATAGTAGTGCTGGTAATGGTGCTAACACTAGCGCACTTTCTGGAGTAACTTCAATTTCTGGTGTAGCAGTTGGAACTGCAGGAAGTGGTCGTGGATCTGCTGGTGGAGAAGGCGGTGGTGGAGCAAGTGCTGGAACTACCAGTAAGGTATGGACTCAATCTAGTCTCAGTAGATACAATAGTAATCTAGTTTCTATATCTACTGATTACGGTGCGTATAACAGCACTGCGTTTATTCAACTATCATACACAACAGTAACACCAGAAATTACTTCTTTTGTTTCTAATAGATCAACAATTAAGTTGGGAGGATATGAAAACACTCCTTCTTCTTTTACATTTTCTTTTGATGCAATTGACTATCTAAGTCTTGAGTTAACTGGTCCTTTTGGTAATGGTGGATCGATGCAGACCATTACTTTTGTTCCTGGAGATACTTTACAGTATACTTGGACTCCTGTACAGGCATATTCAAATGGAGTTAATATTACTCTAAAGGCAATTACAGGATCAGCAACAGATACTAGTGTACTAAATGTAATTGTTTACCAACCACCAACAGTTAATGTTACAGCAGATAATTCAAGTATTCTTCTTGGTGGCAATACAACTATACGTTGGAATTCTTCAGGTGATTGTGATACTCTTGTTTGGACTTCTGGTGGAATAACTAATGTAGGACTCAATAGTAGTCAGGTTGTATTTCCAACAGTTAGCACTGACTATTCTGCATATGTTGAGGGATTGGGTGGAACATCTTCTCTAAGCACTGCTAGAGTTACAGTCTATCAACAACCAAGCATAACATCATTTACTGTTCCATCGCAACTAAACTATGGACAAGAACAATTTAATGTCGAATATGATACATTGTATGCTAACGTTTCATTAACACTGCAAATTTATAATGGTGGTTATACTAATGGTCCGAATGAAGGAACAACATTCTTGCATGAAACGATTAATTTAACAACAGCACAATCAGCAGAGGCAGGAGAAACAACTCTAGGTAGAGCTCAGGCAATCATAGCTGTTAATCCGCAGTGGGATAATTTTGGTCCAAGAACTATTACTGTTAGATTGACTGGAACTGGAGATGGTGGTTCTTTTGTTGATGAAGAATCAATCCAAATTCTAATTGACGAGACTCCTGAAAACTTGAATATTCCAGAGAGGGACGATATTTTAAAGGATCAAGATCCTGTTATTGTTCCAGATACTGATATTTTGAGCGAAACTCTCTTAATTGATGATATAGATATTCCAGTAGAAATTAAATCTGATTGGCCAATCTTGGTGGATAAAAACCTAGATGGTACTTGGACTAAGGTAAGACAGATTTAAAATGCCAGATTCAGATACAACATATACTAGTAGTCAAAACGTCTCTATTCCTAGTTTTGCAATTAACGTTGCAGTAGAGATTGCAGGAGGAAAAGGTGGCGGTGGTGGCAGCGATGCAGGCGCTAGTGCTGGTTCTGGTGGTGCTGGACGAAGGGGTATTGTTTATTTTCCAGATTACACTGCTAGAACACTGACACTTGCTATTGGTGGTAAAGGTGGTAATGGTTCTGGATGTGTTGCTAACGGTGGCAATGGTCCTGGTGGAGCAGGTGGCGGTGGCGGTGGTGGTCGTTCTGGTCCTAGCGGTTGCTCTGGTGGCGGTGGTGGCGGCGGAGGTCAAACTACCATCTATGATAATTTACTTAATGCTTATGTAGCTATCGCTGCAGGTGGTGGCGGAGGTGGTGGTGCTTCATGGAATAGAAGTGCCGCTGGAGGTGGCAATGCTGGAAGTTTTGCTGCGTACAATAGTGCTATCTCTCCACAGAACGGTGGCGGTGGTAATAGTTGTCCCACTGACGGCGGTGGAGGCGGCGGTGGAGGTGGTGGCTACGGCGGCGGTGGAGGTGGATCTGAAGGATATGACAACAACCGTGGCGGAGGCGGCGGAGGTGGAGGAGGATCAGCATATAGAAGTGATCTTGTTACAATTGGAAGTTCTACGGGAACAACAAATTATGGTAATGGGTTTGCAAGAGTAACATATGATATTGGTACTCCAGAAATTACCAGTTTTACAGTAAATCCTACTGCTATTATTAGAGGTGAAACTGCTACTTTATCGTGGTCAGTTGACAATGCTGCTAGTGCAACAATTGATGGTGGCGTTGGCAATGCATCTGTCCCTACTGGAACTGCGACAATTACTCCACAGAATACTACTACCTATAATATGCAGGCAATTGGACCAGGAGGAACAGTTGATAATGCTTCTGTTTCTATCACTGTTTATATTCCACCTGTCTTAAATCTAACGTTAGACAATCCTTCTATAATCCTTGGTGGTAATACAACTCTACGTTGGGATACGACAGGAGACGCTGATACAATTTATTGGGTTGCTGGTGGTATTACAAACAACAACTTAAATAGCTTTGAGTACGTAGATCCATCTGTCACTACAACATATAGCGCATACGTCACTGGTCTTGGTGGAACATCTCCAGTTGCTAGTGTTACCTTATATGTCTATTATCCACCAACTCTTACGGTTGATTACCCTACCGCTATCGCATATGGACAACAGGGAGTAATTGAATATTCTGGTGATTATGCAAACACTACTGTTACTCTAAGTGCGACATACAATTATGACTATGTTGGAACAACTACAGATCCTGTAGTAGCGTTAAACATCTCAGATTCAGCTGAGTTTGGACCCGATTCTGGGTATAGTGGTGATTATGATACAAATATTGTATATAATGATAGAGGACCACTGAGCGTCACGTATATTATTACTGCCAGTGGTCAAGGTGGCACAGTATCGGAAGTATTTACAATTCCCATCCTTATTGATGATACTCCAGATAATATTAATATTGAAGAGTCCGATGATCTTCTAAAAGATGCTGACCCTGTTCTTACTCCAGATACAGAAATATTATCGGAAATGATTCTGATAGATGATGTTGATATTCAGGTAGAAATTAAATCTGATTATCCAATTGATGTTGATGTAAATGCAAATAATCAGTGGACTTCAATTAGACAAATCGGATCACCACCAGCAGTTCAGGGTGGTAATTCTTTATCATTGACATCACCAGATAGATCAGAAAATACACTTGCTATTGCAAGAAATTCTGTTCCTGATGAAGACCCACCAACATTTGATCTAGAAACTAATGCTGCATCATTTAGTTTTAGTGGCGGTGCTAACTCAGTTGCTATCATGCAAGGAGGTAGCGTAACTTTCACTTGGAGTCTTTCTGGAGGATATACTAGTGCAAGTATTACAAATCATGGTACGTTATCACAGACTTCTGGTGCTACAACGTATAATACAAGAACTATTTTCAGATGGTTTGGTCCAAATCCACCGCCAGGTGATCACATGTGTGCTTTATCTAATCCTGGTGGATATACTTCAGTAATCGCGTTTTGCCAATTCTTTACTACACCACCACCAGGATCGTTTGGTGGTGTTGATGCAGAGGCACCAGGAGTTAAACCACAGAGTGGATTGATGGGATATGTGTGGCCAGTGGGATATCTCCCACCTGGAGCTAGCACACAATTAGTTTATGAATATGTCGATCCAAATGGTGGCACTCCTACTGGATTTGGAACAATTTGGACATTATCATCAACTGGTGAAGGTCCTTACACCATATTCAATCAAGCTTTCAGAGTACCAACTGCTCCATGGACAGATTATTCTACAGTTACTTTTGGTGGTAGTGCTACTAAGTCTCCTACAACTACAACCAGTTATACAATAACTGCGACTGGTCCTTATGTAGGTACTTATACTAAAACTATCACAGCAACAGTATATGTTCCTCCAACAATTTCATTCACTTCCTCACTAGGAACTGCTATCGTTGCTGGACAATCTACAATTATTTACTGGACTGTAGCGGGAGATGCTAATACTATTTCTTGGACATCTGGAGATATTACTAACACTAATCTTAACAGCAATTCTACAGTTACTCCTATTGACACTACAACATATTGTGCTGTCGCTAGCGGTCTTGGAGGTACATCTCCAAACACATGTATTACAATTACAGTTTACCAGATACCAACAGCATCATTAACTGTACCAGCAGTAGTTGATTACAATGAAAACTTTAGTATTGAATACGATACAAAATATGCCAATACTAGCATTACTATAACACCAACATATCAATATCTTGATGGAACATCAGTAACAGGAACAGCAATTACCAGAACCGCTGCAACTGGTGCTGAGTTAGGTGATCCTGATAGTGCTACAGTAAGATCTGGTACAATTCCAATTACTGTACCATGGAATGATTTTGGACCATATCAAATAATTTTTGCTATCACCGCGACTGGTTCTGGTGGTTCGGCTAGTGTCCTTCCAGCAACAGTTCTAGTTAATATTGACCAGACACCAGATAACTTTACTATTGAAGAATCTGATGGTCTTCTGAAAGATGCTGATCCTGTTATCACTCCAGATACGGAAATATTATCAGAAATGTATCTCATTGATGATATTGATATTCCTGTAGAAGTAAAGTCAGATTATCCAATCATGGTTGATGTTACTGGTGGTGAAGATTGGGAAAATATTAGAGAAATTG